>ERZ1370068.11051-contig-97_pt1 | contig 65407 bp, 79 predicted proteins | sample MGYA00561227_ERZ1370068 | MGnify/ENA primary metagenome ERZ1370068 (study PRJEB38410, sample SAMEA6850437) | metagenome | study: Metagenomic assessment of the ecological functions of the soil: analysis of the soil microbiota associated with the... | reverse complement strand
GTATTACTTCGTTCCAGTTACGTATTGCTCGCCGTTCCGAAGCAGCTGCGCGCTCGACCTCGCTCTACGTCGCCTCGGGCCGGCTCGACTGGCTTCTGGGAGATGGGGCTCAATCCGTGGAACGTCGCGCGCCGGCGCGCTGCTCGTCGTCGAGGCCGGGGGCCGCGTCGGCGATTTCGCGGGCGGGCTCGAGTTCTGCGCACGCAGGACGTGATCGCGGCGGCGCCCGGCGTGTTCAGTCCGCTGCGCGATGCGATTGCGGCGGCGGCTGCCGACCGGCGCGCTGACCTCGGCGGCGCCGGTCGACGGCAGCAGCAGCGATCGCGCAGCAGCGTGATCGCGGCGATCGCCGGCCATCGACCACAGGAGCAGCGCCGAAGCCGGCTGCTTTGACCGACCGGCCCGAGCAGCCCACACCGCCGCCGAGCTCACGCCGAAGGAGACGAAGAGGCGCATGCCCGCTCACGCGCGAGCGAATCCGGTCGTCGACGAAGCGCACGATCATCGCATCGGTGAACGGAATCGCGCCGAAGACCGCGATCATGAACGCGACCTGCAGCGCGAAGCAGCGTCCAGCCGCTGCGCGTCGGCGGCGGCGATGAAAAGCGGCACCTGGAGCGCCACGACGCCGAGGTAGAGCCGCTTCATCGGATACGCGGTCGATGAGCAGGCCGATCGCGACCTGCGCGAACGACGCGACGACGTAGACGCACGCGAGCAGCGCGCCCAGCAGCGCGGGATCTTCGACGATGCCGGCGAGCCGCTCGCGCAGGAGCTGGCCGTTGCCGTTGGTCGTGAGGTTGAACAGCAGGCTCGACGCGATCGCCGCCATCGTCATGACGGCGAAGATGCGGCCGAGCGGCGGACGCGTCGTGCGCGGCGATGCGTCCGCGCGCCGTGCGCCGGCGGCGCGCAGCTCGCGCGGCGCGAGGCGCGACGAAACAGACGCCGCAAGCGATGCGACAGAGCAACGCCGGCACCACGAACGCCGCGCGCCAGCCGCGTACTTGACCAGAAGACCGGTGGTCACCGCCGGCGAGCGCCACGCCGAGATTTCCCGGCGAGCGCCGTTGATTCCGATCGCGAGGCCGGGCCGCGACGTGCCGCGGACCAGCATCGGAATGCCCGACCGGGATGGTAGATCGACGAGAACGCGCCCATCAGCGTCAGCGCCGCCGCGAGCTGCCAGGCGTTGCGCGTCACGGCCACGAGCAGCAGCGAAGACGCCCATCCCGAAGAAGAAGACGCAGCATCATCTGCCGCCTTCCCCAGAGGTCGCCCAGGCGCCCTGCCGGCAAGCGAGCCCAGACCGAACAGCATGAAAGCGCCGACGCCGTAAGGCATCAGCGATTCCCAGTCGGACCGAAGTCGGCCGCGCGATCGCGGCCACCGCGGTCGCGAAGATGCAGCAGGAACATGTGGTCGATCGCGTGCGCGACGTTGAGCAGGAACGCGACGGGCCGGGCGGTGGGCGCGTTCATCGTCGGCATTATCCGGCAAGCCGCGCGAGCTTGCGCGAGCAGCGCAGCGGGAATCTCGACGCCGCGTGGCTTGCCGCCGCTTCGGCGAGCGTACGCCGGCGCGCGCCCGGGCAGCCGAACGCCCGGTCCTCTCTCCATTTCCGCGACGAGCGTCTCGACGCGATCGAGGAACGTCGCGCGCGACCGGCGAACGCGTCGGGATCGATGACGAGAAAGGCCTGTCCGAGGCGCGGCCGATTGCCTTCGTCCACGAAGAACGAGGTGGCTTCGAAGCCCATCGCCGCGCCGGTGAGCGCGGTCACGAGCAACTCCACGACGAGCGCCAGCATCGCGCCCTTGCGTTCCGCCCATCGGCAGCATCGAGCCTGTCGAGGCCGGCCTTGGGATCGGTCGTCGGCTGGCCGTCGGCATCGAGCGCCCAGCCCTGCGGGATCGCCCGTCCCCTCCTTCGCCGCGACCATCAGCTTGCCGCGCGCGACTTCCGACAGCGACAGGTCGATCGACGAGCGGCGGCGCATCGCGGCGCGGGAACACCGCCGCGATCGGATTGGTGCCGAAGCAGGCGGACGCCCGCCGCCGCCGCCATTGCCGCAGGCGAGTTGCCCAACGCAAGGCCGACGAGCCACGCCTGCGCCGACGGGCTCGAGGTGATACGCGGCGGCGCCGAAGTGGTGGCTGTTGGTGACGCCGGCGAAGGCGACGCCGAATTCGCGCGCCGGCCGATGGCCTCGTCGACCGCGACAGCGCACGCCGGGAACGCGAGGCCGCATTGCCGGCGTCGACGAGCACCGCGCCGCCTTTCGCGCGGACCACGCGTCGGTTCGCACTGCACCGTCGGCACGGCCGTTCGTGCAGGTGCGTCGCGTATTGCGGCACGCGCGAGACGCCGTGCGACGCGAGCCCGTGCGCGTCGGCGTACACCAGCGCCCGCGCGGTCGCGTCGGCCATCGCGGCATTCGCGCCTGCACGGGAGAGCGCCTTGCGGCGAGTCGCGCAGCGTCGCAGTTCAATGACGCCATGGCGGATCAGCGCGATGACATGGTGCGTGCGTGCAGCCCCACGCGGTGTCCGCGGGCGCCATACCCCAGGCGCCCGCAGGCGTCTATCACGACCGGGATCATTGCGCACTCGGAAGGCGCGACAGGGCCGCCATGACCTTTCCGCGATGAGTCCGGACACGCGCGCGTTCGACTCCGCGGTGACGCCGGCGATGCGGCGTCAGCAGGAGGTTCGGGCATCCGCGCGAGCGGCGAGCCCGGCCGGCAGCGGTTCCTGCTCGAACACGTCGAGCGCCGCGCCGCCGCAGGCGATTCGCCTTGAGCGCGCGGCCGCGACCGCCGCTTCGTCGACGACGCCGCCGCGCGCGGTGTTGATCAGGATCGCGCCGGCGCTTCATCCGCGCGAGGCGCGTGCGCGTCGATCAGGTGCCGCGTCGCGGCGACCAGCGGCACGTGCAGCGTGACGACGTCGGCCTCGGCGAGCAACGCGTCGAGGCCGTACGCGGCCGTCGCCTGCCGTCGTTCCAGATCGTCGCGGACGACGGCGATCTGCGGGTCGTAACCCGATCGGCGCGCATGCCGAGCGCGCGGCCCGAGCCGTCCCGCAAGGCGGCCGATGCCGCCGAAGCCGACGACGCCCGAGCGTCTTGCCGGCGAGCTCGCGGCCATTGACGAGCGCGGCGCGCGGCCACTGTCCTGCCGCCGACCGCCGCGGTCGACGAATACGCGCCGCGCAGCAGCAGCATCGCGCGGAGCCGATCACGTACTCGGCCACGGCCAGCGCATTGGCGCCGGTGGCGGGAATCACTTCGATCCCGCGCGCTCGCGACAGGCGTCGCACGTCGATGTTGTCGAGGCCCGACGCCGAGCCGGCCGACGACCTTGAGCGACGGCGCGCGCGGCGAGCAGTCGCGATCGCACCTGCGTCCGGTTGCGCACGACGAGCGCGTCGGCGTCCGCGAGCGCTTCCGCGGCAGCGCATCGGGCCGATCGACGAGCGCTCTGTCGTAGCAGCGTGTCGTGCGTGCGCGGCGAGCGCGCGCGACCGCGGCGGCGTCCATGAATTCGCTGATGACGATGCGCATCGGACGAGGCTACGGTTCTGGCGAACAGCGAGGTCGATGTCGCCGAACGCCTTGAACTCGAGCGCGTTGCCGAACGGATCGAGGAAGAACATCGTCGCCTGCTCGCCCGGCAGTCCCTTGAAGCGGACGTAGGGCTCGACGATGAACTTGGTGCCGGCCGCCTTGAGCTTCGCGGCGAGCGCCTCCCACGCGGGAAGCTCGAGGATCGACGCCGAAATGCCGGACCGGGACGTTCTGGCCGTCGACCAGGCTCGTCGCGTCGGCCATCCCGCCCGTGCCGACCTTGTGCGCGACGATCTGGTGGCCGTGGAAGTCGAAATCGACCCACTCGTCCGACGAGCGGCCTTCGGCGCAGCCGAGGAACTCGCCGTAGAAAGCCCGCGCCTGCCCGAGGTCGGTGACCGGGAAACGCGAGGTGAAAGCGCGGATAGTTCGCGCTTGGCAAATGTGCAGTGGTCATCAGCTTTGCATCCCCCAGCGGCGAACGGTGCGGACTTCGACCGTCCGGAATATCGACGTTCTCGACGACGAGCCCGATCAGGATCACGGTGAACAGCCCGGCGAACACCGCCGGAATCTCGAGTTGATTCTTGTTCTCGTAGATGAACCAGCCGAGGCCGCCCGATCCCGACGACACGCCGAAAACGAGCTCCGCGGCGATCAGCGTACGCCACGCGAACGCCCAGCCGATCTTGAGTCCGGTGAGGATGCTCGGGAACGCCGCCGGGATCAGGATCGCCGCCGACGTAGCGGAGGCCCGAGAGCCCGTAGTTGCGGCCGACCATCCGCAGCGTGTTCGACACCGACAGGAAGCCCGAATGCGTGTTGAGCGCAACGGCCCAGAGCACCGAATGGACGATCACGAAGACGATGCTGCCGTAGCCCAGGCCGAACCAGATCAGCGCGAGCGGCAGCAGCGCGATCGCCGGCAACGGGTTGAACATCGACGTCAGCAGCTCGAGCAGGTCGGTGCCGATTCGCGTCGAGATGGCGACGATCGTCAGCACGCGCGGCGCAGAGAATGCCGATCGCGTAGCCGATCAGCAGCACGCGAAGCGACGTCAGCGCCCGCCCGGGCAGCACGCCGCTTCGCGATGGCTTCGGCGAAGCGCCGTCGAGCGTTGCGCGTGAAGGTCGGGAACAGCAGCGGGTTGTTGAGCCAGCGCGCATAGCCTTCCCAGATGCAGCGCGAGCACGACGAGCAAGCGCGAGCTTCCGCACGGCCGCCGATGTTGCCGAGCCGCTCCCAGCGCGGAGAGCGGCTTCTGCACGATGCCGAAGGCCGCGCGCATCGATCGCCTGCCGATAGCGCTCGCGACGCAGCGACGGCGAGGAGTCAGATCAACGTGACACCTCCTTCGCTTCGACCTCGTCGGCGAACAGCAGCGCGTGGATCTTGCTGCTCGAGCGCGCTGCGAAGCCTGCCGTCGAGAGCCGCACGTCGCCGGCGCGCGGCAGCGCTGTTGAGCTCCGCCTTGACCTGTCCCGGATGCGGCGACAGCAGCAGGATGCGGCTGCCGATCCTGATCGCCTCGGGAATCGAGTGGGTGACGAACAGCGACGGTGAAATGCGTGTCGTCCCAGAGTTGCAGGCAGCTCGTCCTGCATCTTGCGCCGCGTCAGCGCGTCGAGCGCCGCGAACGGCTCGTCCATCAGCAGGATGTCGGGCTCCATCGCCATGCCGCGCGCGATCGCCACCCGCTGCTTCATGCCCGCCGGACAGCGTATGCGGAAGGCTGTCGGCGAACTTGGTGAGGTTCACCTTGGCGATCGCCTCGCGCGCCTTGTCCGCGGCGGCGGCGCCGGCGAGCCGGCCGCTTGCCACCAGCGGGAACATCACGTTCTCGGTGACCGTCTTCCACGGCAGCAGCTGATCGAATTCCTGGAACACCATCATCCGGTCGGGGCCGGGCGCGATCACGACCTCGCCCTTCAACCGTATCTCGCCCTCGACCGGGGTCATGTAGCCGCCGATCGCCTTGAGGAGCGTCGACTTGCCGCAGCCCGACGGCCCCGAGCAGGATGAAGCGGTCGGACCGGAACACCTCGAAGTCGACGCGATACGTCGCGGTGACGAGATGGTCCGCGCGTCTTGTACTGGAGCGTGACGCCGCGCACATCGAGCAGCGGCGAGTCACCGCCGGGCGAGGCCGTCGTCGCCATGGCCTACTTCTGCCAAGGCAGGCGATCGAGGTCGACGTTGCCGCCGGACACGATGATCCCGACCTTCGCTCCGGCGACGTCGAGGCGTACGCTTCGAGCAGGCACGCAAGCGGCACCGCCGACGAAGGCTCGATGATCATCTTCATCCGTTCCCAGGTCATTCGCATCGCGCGCACCATCGCTTCTTCGGATGCGGTGCCGATACCCGCAGCCCCCTCCCGGATTGCCGCGAGCGTGCGCGGCGCGAGCGTCGTGCGCAGGCCGTCGGCGATGGTCGTCGCCGGCGGGAGCGGTTCGACGTTCCCGGAGCTTGTAGCTCCGCGCGGCGTCGTCGGCGTTCGCCGGCTCGGCACCATAGACGCGGATCGACGGCCGAGCGAACGCGCCGCAATCGCGGTGCCCGACAGGAGCCGCCGCCGCCTACCGGCGCGATGACGATGTCGAGATCGGGTAAGACTCGAGCAGCTCGAGCGCCGCCGTCGCCTGTCCGGCGATGACGCGCGGGTCGTCGAACGGGTGGATCATCGTCGCGCCCGTTTCCGCGAGCACCTCGGCGCACAGCGCCTCGCGCGCCGGGATGTTGGGCGCGCAAAACCGGATCGTCGCGCCGAAGCGCCGCACGTTGTCCTGCTTCACCTTCGCCGAATTTTCAGGCATCACCACCCATGCCGCGATGCCGCGCTGCCGCGCCGCATAGGCGAGCGCAGCGCCATGATTGCCCGAAGAATGCGCGACGACGCCGTGCCGCGCTTCGGATTCCGGAAGCGAGAAGACGGCATTGGTCGCGCCTCGCGCCTTGAACGCGCCGACCTTCTGGAAGTTCTCGCACTTGAAATAGAGGCGCGCGCGCGTCTCTTCGTCGATGGCGCTGCAGCGAAGCACCGGCGTGCGGTGCACGTACGGTGCGATCCTCGCGCATGGGCGCGCGGATCGCCGCGAGGTCCGGGAGTAGAGGCATCCCGCCTTCCGCCGCGTCTCGCATCAGCTTCCCGCCGCGGCGTGAATGTCGGGGAAGAAGAGGTCCTTCCACGAGTCCGGCTTTACCTTGATCATGCCGGTCTTCGCCATGAAGTTCGCGTACGCCATGATGTTCTGTGGCGCCGTCGTGAAGACGATGGCCGGATCGTTCAGCATCGCGAGGATGTCGGCCGCTGTGTCCTTGTCCTTGGAAATGCGCAGGTAGGTCTCGGCGGCGGCCTTCTTGTCGCTGTGTTGATCTGCGCAGTCGCCTCCTCGAGCGCCTTCAGGAAGGCCGCGTAGAGCTTCGGTTCTCGCTGCGGAATTTCGCCGTCGTCCAGACGAGATTGAACGTCGTCGGTCCGCCGAGCACGTCGGTGGAGGAAAGCACCGTGTGGACGCCCGGCCGTTTCAGCTGCTGATACTGGAATGGCGGCGAGCCGAAGTGCGCGGTGACCTCCGATTGCCCGGACAGGAGAGCGGTCTGCGCGTCCGGATGCGACATCGAGACGGTCAGCGCGTCGAGCTTGCCCTGCTGGCCCTCGCCGAAGACCTTCTCGGCGGCCATCTGCAGCGTGACGGCCTGCACGGACACCTTCACGGCCGGCAGCGCGATCTTGTCCTTCTCCGTGAAGTCCTTGATCGTCTTGACGTTCGGATTGCGGGTATTGAGGTAGAGCGGCATCGAATCGAGCGCCGCCACCGCCTTGACGTCGAGATTGCCCCTGGTCTTCGCCCACATCGTGATCAGCGGCCCGACTCCGCCCGACGCGAACTGGAGGCTGTTGGACAGCAGCGCGTCGTTCATCACGTTGCCGCCGGCGAATTTCGCCCAGTTGACCTTGACGTCGACGCCGGCCGCCTTTGCATGCTTCTCGATCAGCTTCTGCTCCTCCATCAGCATCAACGACAGGTAGCCGATGCCGTATTGCTGGGCCACGTTGATTTCCGCCATCTCCGCGGACGCGGCCGGCGACAGGAAGGCAAGCGCACCGAGCAAGGCGATGCGCAGCGAGAGCTTGGTCATGCAAACTCCTCCGGGATGGGCATCGCGCGCGCAATCCTGGACGCGGGCGACGATTACCCGTGAAGTATAGGCTGTCCGACGCGCGACAGCGACCGTTCTGGCCTTAAGCGCTCTCGTACAAGCGCGTCAGGACGAACTCCCGGTGACCCAACGCTTCGGCGGCGGTGAGCCTGCCGTTGGCGGTGCGGAACATCATGTCGAGGAGCTTGTCGCCGGCGTCGCTCATCGTCATTTCGCGCTGCAGGAGCCCGCTGGTGTCGACGTCGACGTGCTCGCCCATCGTCCGGACCGTGCGCGGGTTGGCGCAGATCTTGATGACCGGCAGGATCGGGTTGCCGATGACGTTGCCCTGCCCTGTCGGGAAGAAGTGGACGACGTAGCCGGACGCCGCGCAGAGCGTGACCATCTCGGCCGCCGCGGACGAGCTGTCCATGAACCACAGGCCGGGACCGATCGGCATCTCCGCCTTGTCGAGCACGCCGTCGACGACGCATTTCTTGCCGATCTTCTGGATGTTGCCGAGCGCCTTTTCCTCGATCGTCGTGAGGCCGCCCGCGATGTTGCCCTTCGTCGGCTGCGAGTCCGACAGGTCGGACGTCTTGTGCCGGTTGATGACCTCCTGGTAGCGATCGAACACGCGCATGAAGTCCGCGCGGACGCCTTGTCGTCGCGGCAGCGCGCCGCGACGATCTGCTCGCCGCCCGTGAGCTCGGTCGTTTCGCCGAACACGAGCGTGCAGCCCGCGGCGTAGAGCTTGTCGAACGCATCGCCGACCGTCGGGTTCGCGCCGCATCCGGAAGTGGTGTCGGACTCGCCGCACTTGGTCGACACCCAAAGCTCCGGGAGCTCGCATTCGACGCGGTGCTTCTCGCTCGCCCACTGCAGGTATTCGCGAGCCGCCTTCGATGCCCGCATGATCGTGTCGTGGTCGCCATGGAGCTCGATGCCGAATCCCGCCACCGGCTTGCCGGTGGCGGCGATGCCGTCCGACGACCTTCTTCGTCCACTGGTCCTCGATGCCGATCACGACCACCGCGGCGACGTTCGGGTTGCTTCCCGCGCCGATCAGCGTGCGGAAATGGAGATCGAGGTCGGCGCCGAACTGCAGGCGGCCGTAGGGATGCGGAATGGCGATCGTGCCCTTGATGTTGTGCGCGACCGCCTCGGCCGCGGCATTGGACAAGGTCGTCGACCGGCAGGATGATCACGTGGTTGCGGCACGCCCACGCGGCTGTTCTCGCGGCGATAGCCCCAGAATGTCGGCTTCAGTGCCATGCTCACCACCTCTTGGTCTTGATGTTGTGGACGTGGGCGTGCTGCCCTTCGCGATCGGCTGCACCACCTTGCCGATGTCGATGCCGTACTTGATGACGGTGTCGCCCACGGCCATGTCCTTGAGCGCGACCTTGTGGCCGATGGGAATGTCCTGCACGCAAGGCAGCGTGATCGTCCGATCCTCGTCGAGGACGAGGCCGGTCAACGTCGTGCCCGCCTTCACACCCTCGACGACCACCACCGCCGACCGAGTCCCCGGGGTCGTGCAGCACGCAATGAATCATCGAAACCTCCGCAATGAACGACGCGCGGATCCATCGCCCGCGCACGTTCGCAGAGGTAGCCGCGATCCGCTCCCAAGTCAACTATATCATCTATATGACTTGAATGATTTGCATCACTTGGGCGCCTTGTCTACACTCCGGATCAGTATGCCCGAGCCACCGCGCGACAACGCTGCGCCCGGCGTGCCGCTGTCCGGCCCGCTCTACAAGGACGTGAAGCGGCGCCTCACCGAGTCGCTGACGCGCGGCGAATGGAAGCCCGGCGAAGCCATTCCCGCCGAGCGCGCGCTCTCGGAACGCTGCGGCACGAGCATCGGCACTGATCCGCCGCGCAATCGACGAGCTCGTCGCCGAAAACATCCTCATCCGGCAGCAGGGACGCGGCACCTACGTCGCGAGCCACAACCGCGACCGGATGCTCTTCTACTTCTTCCACATCGTGGACGACGAGGGCGCGAAGCGCTACCCGGAAGTCGAGCTTCCTGTCGTTCGCGAAGGCCAAGTCCGATCGCGCGGCGGCCGACCTCTTGGCCTGCCCGGGGATGGCGTCTACCGGATCCTGCAATCGTTTGAGCCTCGCAGGCACGCCGGTCATCATCGACGACATCACGTTGCCAGCCGCGACGTTTCCGGGTCTCACCGAACGGCAGTTCCGCGACGCGGCCCTCGACCATCTACAACCTCTACCAGGAGGCCTCCGGCATTTCCGTCGTCGCGCGCGAGCGAGCGGTTGCGTGCGACGGTGGCCGACGCGGGAAACCGCGGCACTCCTGGCCATTGCCGCGGAACACGCCGCTCCTGCAGATCCGGCGCGTCGCCCTTTCACTACAACGACGTTCCGATCGAGGCTTCGCGTCTCGCTGGTGGACACGGCACGAAACGAGTACTTTGCCGACATCGGCAAGCCCGCATAGCGCGACACAGCGCGCCAGGGTTCTTTCGCGCGTGTCCTTCGCCTCCTTCTTCGCCGCAGCTCCTGAACGGCCTCGCCGGCGCGTCGGCGCTGTTCCTCGGTCGCCGCGGGCCTCACGCTGATCTTCGGGGTCACGCGCGTCGTCAACTTCGCGCACGGCTCGCTGTACATGCTCGGCGCGTTCATCGCGTACTCGCTCGTCTCCATGCTGCAGCGGGGCCCGCTCGGATTCTGGGGTGGCGTCCTGCTCGCCGGCGCTGGCGGTCGCACTCATCGGCGCCGCGATCGAGGCGCTGCTGCTCAAGCGCATCTACGCGGCGCCTGAGCTCCTTCAGCTCGCCGCGACATTCGGCATCGTGCTGATCGTCCGCGACGCCGCGCTTGTTCGTCTGGGGCGCGGAGGACCTGCTCGGTCCGCGCGCGCCGGGATTGAGCGGCGCAGTGGCCATCTTCGGCCGGTTGATTCCCACCTACGATCTCTTCCTGCTCTGCGTCGGGCCGCTGGTGCTGCTCGCGCTTTGGTGGCTGCTCGAGCGAACGCGTTTCGGGACGCTGACGCGCGCCGCGACCGAGAACCGCGCGCTCGCGAGCGCGCTCGGCATCAACGAGCGCGCGCTCTTCACGCTCGTGTTCGCCCTCGGCTCCTTCCTCGCCGGACTCGCCGGCGCGCTGCAGTTGCCCCGCGAGCCCGCCAACCTCGGCATGGACCTGGCGATCATCGCGGAAGCGTTCGTCGTCACCGTCGTCGGCGGCCTGGGCTCGATCCCGGGCGCGTTCGTCGCGGCGCTGCTCATCGGCCTCACCAAGGCGCTGTGCATCGCGCTCGGCACGGTCGACCTCGCCGGCCACGAGATCGCGTTTCCCGAAGCTCACGCTCGTGGCCGAATTCGTCGTCATGGCCATCGTGCTCGTCGCAAAGCCCCATGGGCTGATGGGCGCGCGCCCTTCCGTCGCCGCCGACGACGCCGCTCGCCGAGTTCCGCACTCTCGTCGTGCCGCCCGGACGCAGGGCCGCCGTTGGCGCGCTCGCGGCGCTGGCGCTCGCGGCGCTTTCTGCCGTTCACCGGCGATGAATATCGGCTCGTGCTCGCAACGGACATCCTCGTCCTTGCGCTGTTCGCGTCGAGCCTGCAGTTCGTGATGGGGACCGGCGGCATGGCCTCGTTCGGCCACGCCGCCGTACTTCGGCCTCGGCGCGTACGCGGCGGCGCTCGCCGTCAAGCATGGAATGCCGATGGAGGGGCGCTGGCGCTCTCGCCGTTCGTGGCGATGGCGGGCGCGTTCGTCGTCGGCGGCTTCTGCGCCCGGGTCTCCGGCGTCTACCTCGCGATGCTGACGCTCGCTTTCGCGCAGATCGCCTGGTCGATCGCCTTCCAGTGGGACGATGTCACCGGGCGGCTCCAACGGCGTCGTCGGCGTCTGGCCGGCGCCGTGGCTCGCGAGCAAGGCCGCCTACTACTGGTTCGCGCTGGTGCTCGCCGGGCGGCGCCTCGCAGCGATCGCGTGGATCGCTCACACGCCGTTCGGCTACACGCTGCGCGCGTGCCGCGACTCGCCGCTGCGCGCGGCCGCCATCGGCATCGACATCCGGCGGACGCAATGGATCGCCTTCGCGATGGCGGGCGGGTTCGCCGGACTCGCCGGAGGCCTCTACGCCTTCTCCAAGGGCAGCATCTCGCCCGAGACGCTCGAATTCCGCGGCTCGGTCGACGCGCTCGTCATGGTGCTACTCGGCGGGCTCAACGCGCTCGCCGGCCCCTTGCTCGGCGCGGCGGCCTTCACCTGGCTCGCCGACACGCTCGCGCGCGTCACCGAATACTGGCACGCCGTGCTCGGCGCTGCGATCGTCGCTGATCGTCATCGCGGCGCCGATGGGGATCGGCGGCGCTCGCGCGCCGTCTCCGCAGGGAGGCCGCGGTGAGCGCGCCTGTGCTGCGCCGTCGAGGGGCTGGTGAAATCCTTCGGCGGCGTCGACGCCGTCCGCGAGGTTTCGTTCGCGGTGGCGGCCGGCGAGCTCGTTGCGCTGATAGGTCCCAATGGCGCGGCAAGACGACCTGCTTCAACCTGATCGACGGTCAGCTCTGCAACCGGATGCCGGAACGGTGACGCTGTCCGGCGCGAGGATCGACGGCCTGCCGCCGCGGGCCATCGCACGCATGGGCGTGGGGCGCACGTTCCAGGTCGCCGCGACCTTCGCGTCGATGACGGTGCGCGAAAACGTCCAGCTTGCGCTCCTCTCGCACGCCGGCGCGCATCACGGCATCACGGCTCGGGCGACCGATTGCGTGCGCGCCGAAGCCGATGCCCTGCTCGAGCGCGTGCGGATGGCGCCGTTGGCGGATCAGGGCTGCGCGACCCTCGCCTACGGCGACGCGAAGCGGGTCGAGCTCGCGCTGGCGCTGGCCGGCAAGCCGCGTCTCTTGCTGATGGACGAGCCGACCGCGGGAATGTCGCCGCGATCGCGTGGCCGCCTGATGCAATCTTGCCGCCGACTTCGCGCGCGCGGAAGGCATCGCGGTGCTTTTCACCGAGCACGACATGGACGTCGTGTTCGGGCATGCAGATCCGGGTGATCGTGCTCGATCAGCGGCCGCGTCATTGCGGAAGGCACGCCCGCCGAGATTCGGGCGAACGCCAGCGTGCAGGCGGTCTATCTCGGGACCGAGGCGGCCGCATAGCCGGCGCGCACGCCGCGGCTCAGCCGAAGGCGCGCGAGTCCCTGCGCCAGGTCGGCGATCAAGTCGTCCGGATCCTCGAGGCCGATCGGCGATGCGCAGGCACGGGCCCGCCGGCGTCCCATTTCGTGGCGGTCTGCACGCGCTCCGGATAGATCGGAATGAGCAGGCTTTCGAACCCGCCCCAGCTCCAGCCCATTCCGAAGAGGCGCATTCCGTCGAGCAACGCATCGACGCGCGCCTTGGCGACTGGCTGGAGCACGAAGGCGAAAAGACCCGATGCGCCGATGAAGTCGCGCTTCCACAGCTCGTGCCCGCGCGAGCCCGGAAGCGCCGGATAGATCACTTCGCGGACTTCGGGCTGCTGCTGCAGCCATCGCGCCATCGGTGAGAGCGCTCTCGACATGCCGCGCGAGACGAAGCGGAAGCGTGCGCAGCCCGCGCAACCCGAGGAAAGCAGTCGTCGGGCGACGAGGTGACGCCCACGTCCGTCCACATCCGATGCAGCGCCGGGAAATGTCGCTTCGTTCCCGAGGATGAGGCCCAGCAGGACGTCCGAATGTCCGCCGATGTACTTGGTCGCGGCGTGCACCGACACGTCGACGCCGTGGTCGAACGACCGAAAACCGAAGGGCGTCGCCCACGAGTTGTCGGTGATGACGAGCGCGCCGCGCCGGTGCGCCACGGCGGCAATCGCCGGAATGTCCTGGACGCAGAACGTCAGCGATCCCGGCGACTCGGTGAACACGATGCGGGTATTGGGCCTCATTTCCCGCTCGATGGCGGCGCCCAGCAGCGGATCGTAATAGGTGACTTCGACGCCGAGGCGCGTCAGATGATTGTTGCAAGAAGCGCCGCGTGGGCCGTAGACCGCATCGGTGACGAGCACGTGGTCGCCCGCCTTCGCGAGCGCGAGGAGCGGCAACGTCGTCGCCGGTGAGTCCCGACGGCACGGCGAGCGCGGCGTGCGCCCCCTCGATCGCGGCGACCGTGTCCTGCAGGTCCGTTACGGTCGGCAGCCCGTGCAAGCCGTAGCCGATTCCCTCGTATTCGCCGCGTGCCGCCTGCTCGAGATCGGCGACGGTGGGAAAGAGCATCGTCGTCGCGCGGAAGACCGGCGTGTTGACCGCACCCAGGAACTTCCGGGATTGCGTCCGAGATGCACCGCGCGCGTGGCCGGCTTCAGCAGTTCGTCACTCATGCGTTTCCAGGTTTCGGTTTCAGGGCGGCGCGGATCTTCGCCGACCTGCGCCGGAACGGCGTCGCGCACGTCGATGACGATCGCATCGGTTGGCGCTTCCAGCGTCGCGAACTGGCTCGCGAGCAGCGTCGGCGGCATGTAGTGATGCTTCCGCGCCGCGAGGCGCGCGGCGATGGTGTCGTGGTCGCCGGCGAGGTGAACGAAGCGGACATTGCCCGCGCGGCTGATGCGATCGCGGTAGGCCTGTCGCAGCGCCGAGCAGGCCAGCACCGCATTGCGCCGCGCTCTTCGATCGCCTTCATTTCGGCTGCCAGCCGATCGAGCCACGGCCAGCGGTCCGCATCCGTCAGCGGGGTGCCGGCCGCCATCTTGGCGACGTTCGCCTGCGGATGAAAATCGTCGGCATCGAAGAACGGCCAGCCGAGGTCCGATCGCGAGCGCCTGCCCGACGACCGTCTTTCCGGAGCCGCTCACGCCCATCACCACGACAATCACGTTCGTCACTCCGCGTTTCCCAAAGGAAAGGCCGATGCTACCCAACGGGGATACCGCTGAACAGGCCCGGTTCAGAGGCTGCGGCTCTCGTGCCACGACGGTGGCAGAGTGCGATTGCCGCGTCGCGATCACGGCGGCGGCGACGATCAGCGCGCCGCCGGCGATCGTTCGCGGCGCCGGGACCTCGCCCAGGAAGACGAGCGCCAGCGCGATGCCGTACACGGGCTCCAGCGCGGCGATCACGCTCGCGGTATGCGCGGTGACGACGGCAAGCCCGCTGATGAACAGCGTGTGCGCGAGCGCCGTGCAGGCGAGGCCCAGCACGATGAGCAGCATGATCTCGCGCCCGCCGATCGGGCCGATGGCATCAGGGCGCCGCCAGCGCGAACGGCAAGCAGCGACGAGCGCCGCGAGGCCGTTCTGCCAGAAGGCGATGTCGGTGGCCGTTCGCGTTCCCGTCCAGCGCCGGTTCATCACGACGAGCAGCGCGAACGTGAATCCCGAGACGAGACCCCAGCCCAACCCTGGACGACCGGATTGGCGAGCGAGAGCTCGGGCACGAGCAGCGCGAGTCCCGCCGTCACCAGCAAGACGGTAACGCCGTCGCGCCGCCTCAACCGCGCGCGCGAGGAAGATGCGCTCGGCAGCAGCGTGAACAGCGGGAAGCTTGCGAAGCCGAGCAGGCCGACGGCCACCGTCGACGACCTGGATCGCGGCGAAAAAGCTGAGCCAATGGAGCGCGAGCACGACGCCGTTCGCGATGAGGCGAACGTCGAAGGGCGCGTCGCTCGCCGCGCTGCGCAGCAGCAGGATGCCGAGCGCCATGGCGGCGATCGTCGTGCGCCCAGCACGATGGCCACCGGCGACAACGTCAGCCACTTGCCGAACAGGCCCGCGAAGCCGAAGAGCGCGACGGCGGCATGCAGCGCGACGAGCGCAGCGTGCATGAGTCATGCGGCACGTCGGGGACTCAGTCATTGCGCCTGGATTCCGATGTCGCGGTGACTATCCTGCCCATCAGCAGCCGACGTTCGATCGCGCTACGCCGCGCTGCTGCCTCAATCCGCGTGCCGATCGAGGCCTGCGCTAGAATGCATGGCGGTGGAGCACCCGTGCAAAGAATCCCGTGGCACCCGCACAGCGGAAACCGAACTCACATCCGTTCCCGGAGGATGCATGCCGAATCCATCGTCGGCCGCCACAGATCATTGCCGCCGTCCGCAACGCGCCGGGCAACCGCGTCAAGGTCGCGGTCTCGGACATCGACGGCGTGCTGCGCGGCAAATATCTCCACAAGGACAAGTTCTATTCGGCCGCCGAAGGCGGATTCGGCTTCTGCGACGTCGTGTTCGGCTGGGACATGATGGACGTCACCTACGACAACACGACGCTCACCGGCTGGCACAAGGGCTTTCCCGACGCGCTCGCGAAGATCGACCTCGGCACGCTACCGCACCGTGCCCTGGGACGACGGCGTGCCGTTCTTCCTCGGCGAATTCGTCCGGCAGAAGAAGCGGCAAGGAGGTCCCGCTGCCGATCTGCCCGCGGCAGGTGCTGAAGCGCGTGCTTGAAGCGCGCCGAGAAGCTCGGCTTCACGGCGATGTGCGGGATGGAATTCGAGTGGTTCAACTTCGCCGAGACGCCGCAATCGTGGGCCGACAAGAAGGCGTCGGGCCGACGACGATCACGCCCGGGCATGTTCGGCTACTCGCTGCTGCGCGCCAACGCGAACCGCGAATTCTTCGCGGCGCTGATGATCGAGATGGGCGACTTCGGCGTGCCGATCGAAGGCCTGCACACCGAGACCGGCCCCGGCGTCTACGAGGCGGCGATCCTGTTTTCCGAAGCGCTCGAAGCCGGCCGACCGCGCGATCCTGTTCAAGACCGGCGCCAAGGAGATCGGCTCGCGCTTCGGCATCATGCCGAGCTTCATGGCCAAGTGGAACCAGCATCTCCCGGGCTGCTCGGGCCACATCCACCAGTCGCTGTCCGACGGCAAGAAGAACCTCTTCCACGATCGCGAAGGGCAGGCAACGGCATGAGCAAGCTGTTCGAGAGCTATCTCGCCGGGCAGGTCGCCGGCGCTGATGGAGCTGCGCGCCGATGTACTGGCCGACGATCAACAGCTACAAGCGCCTCGTCGACGGCTTCTGGGCGCCGGTCAAGCCGACGTGGGGCGTCGACAACCGGACGGCGAGCTTTCGCGTGATCGCCGGCTCGCCCAAGTCGACGCGGCTCGAAACGCGCTGCCCGGGCGCCGACATGAATCCCTATCTCGCGGCCGGCCGCGGTGCATCGCCGCGCGGGCTCGACGGCGTCGAGAAGAAGCTGAAGCTCACCGCCAAGCCGATCCACGGCACCAACCAGGGCGCGGAGAACATTCCGCGCGCGCCGCGCACGCTGATCGAGACCACGCGCATCTTCCGCGACTCGGAGCTCGCGCGCGACTGGTTCGGCGACGATTTCGTCGATCACTTCGCCGCGACGCGCGAGTGGGAATGGCGGCAGTGGCTCGACGCCGTCACCGATTGGGAAATGAAGCGCTATTTCGAGATCATCTGAACTCAGCGATCCGCCGCCTCGCGCCCCCGACGACGCGCGGCGCCTATCGCGCGCTGCGCCTGCGCGGATTGCTGGAACATCCGGATGCCTTCACGTCGAGCCATGCGGAGAAGACAGCGAACAAGCCGTTGGCGATCGACCGAGCGGCGCCTCGCGCCGGACAGCCCGGATTGGGTCTTCGGGGCGTTCGTCGCGAGCGAAGCTCGCCGGCGTCGTGGGGCTCGCGCGCGAGCCGCGGGCGAAGAACCGGCACAAGGCCGTCGATCTTCGGCATGTACGTCGCGCCGGAATCACGGCAGGCGTGGCGTCGGCGCCGAGCGCTGCTGCGCCGCGCGATCGACGCGGCGCGAGCCGCAGCCGGGACTCGAGCAGCTGGTGCTGACCGTCACCGACGACCAATGTCGCCGCGCGCACCCTCTACGAGAAGTTCGGCTTTCGCTCGTTCGGCATCGAGCCGCGCGCGATCCGCGTGCGGCGACTCCTACTGCGACAAGAACCACATGATCCTTTTCCTGGCGCTGCCATGACCACTCTCCCGATTCAGCTTTCCAACGACGATTCACTTCGGACCCGGCGTCCGCGCGCATGGTCGCGGGCATCTCAAGGCCGAGGACATCAAGCGGCCGCTGGTCGTCACCGATCGCGGCATTGCGCCGCTGCCGCTGCTCGCGGACTTCGTCGCGTCGTTATCGGGGCTCGACGTCGCGGTCTTTTCCGGAATCTGGGGCAACCCGGTGCGGAGCCAGGTGCGAGACGGCGTCGCCGCGTACAAGAGCACACGGCGCCGACGCCGTGATCGGACTGGGCGGCGGCGCGGCGCTCGACGTCGCGAAGGCCATCGCGCTGATGGCGCACGCATCCGGGCGACATTCTCGAGTACGCCTGGGACCATCCGGAAGTGCGGCCCGATCGGCCGCGACGCTGCCCTACTTCATCGCGCTGCCGACGACCGCCGGCACGGGATCGGAGGTGGGCCGCTCGGCGGTGGTGTCCGACGACGCGACGCACATCAAGAAGATCATCTTCTCGCCGCGGCTCCTCGCCAGATGCGTGTTCGCCGATCCCGAGCTCACGCTCGACCTGCCGCCAGCGATCACCGCGGCCACCGGCATGGACGCGCTCACGCACAACGTCGAGTCGTACCTGTCGCCCGAGTACCACCCGCTGTGCGACGGCATCGCGCTCGAAGGCGTGCGCATCGCCGCGCGGGCGCTGCCGATCGCCGTGCGCGACGGCCGCAACCTGCAGGCGCGCAGCGACATGCTGATGAGCTCGATGATGGGCGCGATCGCCTTCCAGAAGGACCTGGGCGCCGTGCACTCGTGCGCGCACGCGCTGTCGACGGTGGCCGATCTCCACCACGGCCTCGCCAACGGCATCATGATCGACCACGTGATGCGCTTCAACCTGCCGGCGGCGACCGCGAAGATGGCCGAGCTCGCGCGCGTGGCCGGGCGTGCGCGGCGCAGGCGCGGATGTCCGACAGCGACGGCGCCGCGGCGTTCGTCGCATGGCTCGCGCGCGATGAAGGCCGATCCTCGGCATTCCGGCGACGCTCTCGGCGCTCGTCGGCGAAGCGTCCGGTGACGAGCGCCGACATCCCGGCGCTGGTCGAGGTCGCGATCCACGACACCTGCCACCAGCACGAATCCGCGCCCATGTGCGCGCGAGGATTTCGAGCGGATCTTCGCCGAAGCCATTTAGCGGGCCAAACGCCATGCTGAAGATCGGCATCTCCGCCTGCTTCTTCCACGAGGATCCCAAGCGCGCGATCTTCAAGGGCATGACGCTGCAGTACATCGAGCAGAACGTCGCGCACTGGCTGATGCAGCGCGACGTGCTGGCCTTCATGGTGCCCTCGCCTGAGGGCCGCACGCGGCGCGCGGGCAGCAAGGCGACGATCGGAGCCTACGCGCAGGAGCTGGACGGCCTCGTGCTGATGGGCGGCTCCGACGTCTGTCCCGGAATCGTACGGCGAGAAGGCGCTGCGGCCCGGAGTGGAACGGCGATCGTATCCGCGACGACTACGAAATCGCGCTGCTTGCGCGCGTTCATGGCGCTGCAGAAGCCGGTGCTTGGCGTCTGCCGTGGCGCGCAGGTGATCAACGTCGGCCTGGGCGGCACGCTTTACCAGGACCTCGCGCACGCAGGCGCCGCACGCGCTCAATCATCGCAACTGGGAGATCTACGAGCAGAACTGCCACGCCACGTCGTTCGTGCCCGGGCAGCGGCCTCGCCCGGCTCTATCCCGGCGACGACGCTCGTCAAGACCAACTCCGATTCATCATCAGGCGGTAAAGGAGCTCGGCCGGGACCTCGTCGTCGAGGCGTGGTCGGAGCCCGATCGCATCGTCGAGGCGATCCGCTACACCGGTCCGGCGTACGTGTTCGCCGTCCAGTGGCATCCGGAGTTCCACGCGCCGGACGACCCCTCGTTCATCGACGACACGCCGATCCTCGACGACTTCCTCGCTGCCGCCGCGCAACACAAGGCCGCGGCGTACACGATTTGAGCGACTCGGCCACCGACACGTGCCCCGCGAGCGGGACCGTGGCTGTGAGCATGGACGATTCTTCGGAGCCACGATGAAGATCATCGAATCCCGCGACCGGCGCGGTCATCGCCGAGTCGCCGCCGACAACGCCGCGGCCGTGCGGCGCAAATACGAAGCGCGCGCGCGCCGGGCAGCGCGCGCTGGGCGAGCGTTCCCGATCAGGAAGCGCCTCGAGGCGATCGCCGGGTTCCGCGAGCGCGTCGTCGCGACGCAGGAGAAGCTCGCGCGCACGCTGACGCAGGAAGTGGGCAAGCCGATCCGGCAATCGCGCAACGAGTTGACCGGCCTCCTCGGGCGGATCGACTTCTTCCTCGAGGCGTCCGCGCGTGCGCTGCGCGAGGAGAAGGTCTTCGCCGACGGCAAGAAGATGGACGAGCGCATCACGCACGAGCCGCTTGGCGTCGATCGCCAACATCTCGGCGTGGAACTACCCCTACTTCGTCGGCAGCAACGTGTTCGTGCCGGCGCTCGTCGCCGGCAACGCCGTGCTGTACAAGCCGTCGGAGTTCGCGACGCTGACCGGGCTCTGCGATCGCCGAAATGCTGCACGAGCCGGGCGTTCCGCGCGACGTGTTCGTTCCGGTCATCGGCGACGGCGCGACCGGCGCGGCGCTCACTCGCCAGCCGGTCGACGGCGTCTTCTTCACCGGCTCGTATGCAACCGGCGCGCGAGATCGCCGCGTCGCGCCGGCCAGCGGATGATCAAGGTCCAGCTCGAGCTCGGCGGCAAGGATCCGGTCTACGTCTGCGACGACGTGCGACGTGAAGGCCGCCGCGGCCGGCATCGCCGACGGCGCGTTCTACAACACCGGCCAGTCGTGCTGCTCCGTCGAGCGCATCTACGTGCACGAATCGATCCACGACGCGTTCGTCGCCGCCTTCGTCGCCGAGGTCAAGGGCTACAAGATGGGCGACCCGATGGACGAGTCCACCTACATCGGCGCGATCACGCGCAAGCCGCAGCTCGACGTGCTGAAGAAGCAGGTCGCCGACGCCAAGAAGAAGGGCGCCAAGCTCCTGACCGGCGGCGACGTCGTCCGCGGCAAGGGCAACTGGTTCGAGCCGACGGTCTTCGCCGACGTCGATCATTCGATGGCGCTGATGAAGGACGAGAGCTTCGGCCCGATCATCGGCATCCAGGCGGTCGCCGACGACGACGCGGCCGTCGACCTCATGAACGACACCGAATACGGCCTCACGGCGGGCGTCTACACGAACGACGCCAAGCGCGCGCGCAAGATCCTGGCGCGCGTCAATGCCGGCAGCGTCTACTGGAACTGCTGCGATCGCGTGAGCCCGCGGCTGCCGTGGTCGGGTGTCGGCCACTCGGGCATCGGGCTCACGCTGTCGACGCTACGGCATCCAGACATTCACGCGGCCGAAGGCGTGGCATTTGCGAGGCGCGTGAACCTACCTGCAAGCGGGGCGTCGCATCTGACGCCGCGTCAGAATGAGCGAGGCAACGCGATGAAGACCGTCGACTCGACAGCGCCTCCGTCCCGGCTATCGTCGCCGCGCGCCGTGCATAGTCCTCGTTGCCGCGATCGCGTTGATCCTCGTCGCGTCGCTGCTCGCCCCGCGGATTCCCCAGGACCAGAGCTACCACGGGTTCGCCGATCAGCGCACGCTGCTTGGCGTGCCGAACGGTGCGGACGTCCTGTCGAACTTGGCGTTCGCGCTCGTCGGTATTGTCGGTTTGGCAGCTCCTTATCTCGCGGCGCCGCCTGCGCTTCAACGCGTCGACCGAGGCTGGCTTGTGGTTGATCGCCGTCGGGATCATTGGCACCAGCGGCGGGTTCGGCGTGGTACCACCTCAACCCGAACAATGCCACGCTCTTCTGGGACCGCTTGCCGATGACCGTCGTCTTCGCCGGGGTTCTCGCAGCCGCGACGCTCGCAGCGCCTTGGCGAATACGTCGGGCGCTGGGTGCTCGCCGTCTTGCCGCTGTTGGGGATCGCGAGCGTCGCGTACTGGAGTTCGACCGGCGACCTTTCACTCTACTTGCTTCTGCAATTCGGCGGCATCGTTACGCTCGTAGCGCCTGCTGGTGTTGCGCGCGAGATCGCAGCGACCCGATCCCCTGGCTGTGGGTCGTCGTGTTCTATGTCGCTGCGAAGGTTTTCGAAACCGGCGACCGCGCCATCTGGGACGCGACCCACGGCCTCGATTGCCGGCCACGCGCTCAAGCACTTGCTGGCAGCGGCGGCGGTCACGCGCAGCGTTGTGGCCACTCTTTGCCCGGCGCGGAAAGAACCTGCCAGAGCTAAGCGCGCGGTCCTGCAACTCCGCAGCGCGCGCAGCGTGTTGGCGAGCAGCGTGGCGATCGTCATCGGGCCGACGCCGCCGGGCACCGGCGTGATCCACGCGGCGCGCTCGGCTGCGGCGGCGAAGTCGACGTCGCCGCAGAGCTTGCCGTCCGCGCCGCGGTTGATGCCGACGTCGATCACGATGGCGCCCGCCTTCACCCAGTCGCCTTCGACGAAATTGGCCTTGCCGACGCCGGCCACGACGATGTCCGCCTGCCGCACGAGTCCCGGCAGGTCGCGCGTCTTCGAGTGGCAGATCGGTGACCGTGCAGCGCTCCATCAGGAGCTCGAGCGCCATCGGCCGGCCGACGATGTTCGACTGGCCGATCACGACGGCGTGCTTGCCGACGAGATCTTCCCCGGTGTCCTTGAGGAGCGTCATGCAGCCGTACGGCGTGCAGGGTCGCAAGAGCGGGCGCTTCAGCACGCAGGCGGCCGATGTTGTAGGGATGAAAGCCGTCGACGTCCTTCCGCGGATCGATGCGCTCGGTGACGAGCTCTTCGTCGATGTGCTTCGGCAGCGGCAGCTGCACGAGGATGCCGCTCACCGCCGCGATCGGCGTTCAGTGCGTCGATCAGCGCGAGCAGATCGGCTTCGCGACGTATCCGCCGGCAGGTCGTGCGCGAACGACCGCATCCCGACGCCACCGTCGTCCGCCGCTTGTTGCGCACGTAGACTTGCGACGCGGCGTTGTCGCCGACCAGCACGACGGCCAAGTCCGGGCGGCGTCTTGCCTGCCGCCACGCGGGCCGCGACCGCGGCCTTGCAGTTTCCTCCGTGAGGCGCAACGCGCGCGCCTTGCCGTCGATGATGCGGGCTGTCATTGGGTCTTGTCGCCCGCACGACGCGGGACTTTGGTTTCGAAGTCCGCGGATTCTACCGGAAGGCGTGACGGCGCCACCGGTGCCGTCGCGGCTCCCTTCTCGGCCGAAGCTACAATAGACCGATGATTCCCGACCGCGTCCTTGCGGCCGTGCGCGCGCGGCTTGCCCGCGAGCTGGCGCCGCCCGCAGCGCGCGTGCGGCCACTCGACGTCGACGGCGAGAACGCAGGCTGGTGCGACGATGTGCGCTTCGCCCGTCTTGCTGCGACGAGCGCGGTCTTCCAGTCGAGCAACGAGGCTCTTTCGTTCGTCCCCGCACTGTCCAGCGAACCGGAGCGCACACGCGCGCTCGACCGCGTCGCGCGCGCGCTCTCAGCCGAAGGACTGCTCACCGCGTGGCGGGACGAACGCTACGCGGTCGCGAGCCGAATTCGGCGCACCGCCCTGGTTCCTGCTCGAGCGCGCGGCCGCGCGCTACTTCGGCGTGCGCACCTACGCCGTGCACATCAATGGTCTCGTCCGCCGCGGCGACGAGACGCTGATGTGGATCGCAAGGCGCAGTCCGACGAAGGCGATCGATCCCGGACTGCTCGACAATCTCGTCGGAGGAGGCATCGCGCACGGACAGTCGATCGCATCCACCGTGGTCAAGGAAGCGTGGGAGGAGGCGGGAATTCCGCCGGACACTGCTGTGACGGCGTCCCCCGCAGGCGAGGTCCACGTCTGCCGCGAGCTCGCCGATGGCCTGGAGCGCGAAACGATCTTCGTCTACGACATCCTGCTGGCCGACGATTTCACTCCCGCGTGCCAGGACGGCGAAGCCGTCGAGCACAGGCTCGTGGCGCTGCGACGATGCCGGCGCGCTCATCGCGAACGAAACCGGGCCCGACGTCGTCACCGCCAATGCAAGTCTCGTGATACCTCGATTGCCTCCTGCGGCACGGCGCGATCGCACCGGATGCGCCCCTGCGCGCTTCATTGGAAGCGTTGCGGCAGCCGGCGGAGGGTACCGCGTGCGCGTTCGACCCTTGACGTAGAGGCACGCCGAAGTGGCATACCGCCAGAACCGAACGCAACTGCCAGGAGGCGACAATGGCTGACACCATGACCCCGAATTCGCGGGACGCCACCGGTACAGCGTGGCCTTGCATCGTGCTGTTGCTGGCGGCGGCCGCGACCGGGTGTTCGTCCACCACCGTGAACAGCATGAACAGCGTGCGCGACCTGGGATTCAACGGGTACCTCAACACGCTCGCCGCGAACTGCAAGCCGCTCGTGATCGGGCCGTACGACGTCGGATCGTGGCTGGAGATGCGCGGATCGAACAGTCAGAACTACGCGTATTTCCTGAGCGTGACGTCGCGGCTCTACTACGGAACGATGTCACGCGATGAATATCGCGACGGGCTGAACAGCTTCCTCGGCCCGGGATCGGCGAACGCGCAGGCGTTCGACTGCATCTTCGCCAATCTCCCCGCGCAACGGCCCACGGGCGGCACCGGCGGCAGCGTCGGGGGCGTCAGCGGCGTCGGGATGTGGAAGCTTCGCGCGCCAGGGCGCGGCGCGCGTGAGGGATGCGCGTCGATCAGGCCGCGGCGCGCGCCATCGCCGCGACCGGGCTCACCTGCCGGATGCCCATCTCGCGCAACGTGTCGCGGATCGCGTTGACCGCGTGCCGCATCTCGTCGGCGCCGACGGCGCCGATGCATCCGACGCGGAACGTCTCGACCTTGGTGAGCTTGCCGGGATACAGGATGAAACCCTTGTCCCGGACACGCGCGTAGAACTCCTTGAAGTTGTACGCCGGATCGGGCGGCGCGTGGAACGTCAGGATGATCGGCGCCTGGATCTCCGGCTTCAGAAAGACCTTGAACCCGAGCTCGGCCATGCCGGCTGACCAGGGTTTCGCAATTCTTCGAGTAGCGCGCCAGGCGCGCGCTGGCTGGCCGCCCTCCTCCACATGCTGGTCCAGTGCCGCGTTGAACGCGACGACGACGTGCGTCGGCGGCGTATAGCGCCATTGCGTCGTCTTTTCCATGTAGACCCACTGGTCGTGCAGATCGAGCGCCAGGGACGTGGAGTTGCCGGCGCACGTTTCCAGCACGCCGCGGCGCACGAGCACGAAGCCCATCCCCGGCGGGCCTTCGATGCATTTGCCGGAGCGCCGCGATCAGCGCGTCGAACTTTGTCGTTCTCGCGTCGATTCCGATCGCCCGGAACGAGCTCATCGCGTCGACGATCAGGCTCTTGCCGTGGCGCTCGACGACGGCGGCGATTTCGGGCAGCGGATTCAGGATGCCGGTCGAGGTTTCGCAGTGGATGAGGCCGACGTGGGTGATCGTCGGGTCGGCTTTCGGAGGCGGTCGACGTCCGCGGGCGTGGTCGGCACGTCCTCCGCCGTCTCGAACGTCGTGACCTTGCGGCCCATCATCTGCGTGAGCTTGGCGAGCCGCAGGCCGTACGCGCCGTTGATGAGCACCAGCACGTGGCCCGAGCGCGGCACGAGGGTGTTGATCGCCGCCTCGACCGGAAAACGTGCCGCTGCCCTGCAGCGGGACGCACACGTGCGTTTCCTCGCCGTGGACGATGGCGACGAGCTTCTTGCGCACCTCGCCGGTGACGGCGTTGAAGTTGGCGTCCCACGATCCCCAGTCGCGGAGCATCGCCATTTTCGTGGCGAGCGACGTGGTGATGGGGCCGGGCGTCAGCAGGATCGGATCGCGCGAAAAGAGGCTCATGGGCTGTCCTTTCGGAGTGGCGGTGAACGGGCTATCTCGAAGGTGTTTTTGTAGATTGTTGACAATCTACTCCAATCGGGGTCCAATTCGCAAGATGTTGAAGTCCACTCTTGCCGGCGGCAACGGCGGCGCGCGGCCGATTGCGCGCAAGCCTGCCGCCCGTCCTGCAGCGCGCCCCGAAGCGAGCTCCGCGACGCCTGCCCGAAACGGCGCCGACGCCATCGCGCTCATCCAGTCGAGCTCCCTGCCCGCGCTGGTGGGGCAGGAGCTCGAGCGCATGATTCTCGCGGGCGAGCTTCCTGCCGGCAGCAAGTTGAACGAAGCGGCGATTGCGGAACGGCTCGGCGTTTCGCGCGGTCCGGTGCGCGAAGCCTTCCGCGCGCTGGAAGAGTCGGGGCTCGTCAGGCTCGAGAAGAACCGGCGGCGTGTTCGTGCGCCGGATCCCGATCGAGGAAGCCGACGAGATCTACGAGCTGCGCGCCGTGCTCGACGAGTTCGTCGGGCGGCGGCTCGCGCAATCGGCCTCTGCCGAGCTCGTGCACGAGCTCTCCGGACGCGTCGATCGGATGGAACGCGCCGCAGGCAAGGGCGACGTCGAAACCTATCTCGCGGAGAACGTCGCGTTTCACGACCGGCTGGTCGAGCTCGCGGGCAACGCGGAAGCTCCTCGGCATGTACCGCCGGCTCGTCAACGAGTTGCATCTCTTCCGTCACGCGACGCTCGCACAAGGCGGCGTGCTCCCCGTTTCGACGCGCGAGCATCGCGCGATCGTCGAGCGCATCGCCGCCGGGCAGCCAGCCGCCGCCGGGCGCGCGCTCTACGATCACGTCATGGCGAGCCGGGAGAGAATGCACCGCGGAATGCACCGCGCCGCCCTCCCGCCGCCGCGATTCGCCAATACCACGGCCACGCGCAACCTCGAGGAAATCCCGGTGAATCCTGCCATCGTCGCCGTCAACGGCCGCACCTATCGTTCGCCGGAACGCCCGCTCGTCGTGGTCTGCGTCGACGGCTGCGAGCCCGAATACATCAACCAGGCGATCGCCAGCGGCCGCGCGCCGTTCATCGCGGCGTTGCGCGAGAAGGGCACGCTGCCTCACCGCCGATTGCGTCGTCCCGTCGTTCACCAATCCGAACAACCTGTCGATCGTCACCGGCGCGCCGCCTGCGGTGCACGGCATCTGCGGCAACTACTTCTGGGACAAGCGATGCCGGCGCCGAAGTGATGATGAACGATCCCGAAGTACCTGCGCGCCGGCACGATCCTCGCAGCCTTCGCGGACGCCGGCGCCAAGGTCGCCGTCGTCACGGCCAAGGACAAGCTGCGCGCGCTGCTCGGCCACAAGATGTCCGGCATCTGCTTCTCGTCGGAGCGCGCCGCCGAGGCCACGATGGCCGCGAACGGCATTGATGGCGTTCCGGCCATGGTCGGCATGCCCGTGCCGTCGGTGTACAGCGCCGAGCTCTCCGAGTTCGTGTTCGCCGCCGGCGTCAAGCTGATGGAGCGCCACCACCCGGACGTGATGTACCTGTCGACGACCGACTACGTCCAGCACAAGGTCGCGCCGGGCGTCGGCGTGGCGAACGATTTCTACGCGATGATGGATCGCTATCTCGGCAAGCTCGATGCGCTGGGGGCGACCGTCGTGCTGACGGCCGATCACGGCATGAACGCCAAGACGGACGCGTTCGGGCGGCCCAACATCGTCTTCCTGCAGGATGTCCTCGATCGCGCCTACGATCCCGGCACGACCCGCGTCATCCTTCCCATCACCGACCCCTACGTCGTGCATCACGGCGCGCTCGGCTCGTTCGCGACGGTGTACCTGTCGCCGCCGGTCGCGGCGGGCGACGCCGCGGCACGAATCGCGAGCCTGCCCGGCATCGATCTCGTCCTGCCGCGCGCCATCGCCTGCGCGCGCTTCGAGCTCCCCGAGGATCGGGTCGGCGACCTGGTCGTCGTCTCGGAGCGCCTCACGGTGATCGGCACGAGCGCGCGAGCGGCACGACCTCTCGGGCCTCGACGCGCCGCTGCGCTCGCACGGCGGCGTCTCGGAACAGCAGCGTGCCGCTGATTGCCAACCGCGCCGCCAACGCATTGCCCGCAGGACGCCGCTGGCGCAATTTCGACGCGTTCGACCTCGCCCTCAATCATCTGCAGTGACGGACGGCAAAGCATGAACATGATGACCGAATTGCAGGACGTGCGTCACGGCGCGACGCTGCACGCCAAGATGCGTATCGCCGGCGAGCTGGTGGGCGGCGCGCGGACGATCGACGTCCGCAACCCGTGGAACGGCAGCGTCGTCGGCACCGTGCCCAAGGCCACCGTCGAGGACATCCGCCGCGCGTTCGCCATCGCCAAGGCGTACAAGCCGACGCTGACGCGCCACGACCGCTACCGCATCCTGTATCGCGCCGCCGAGATCATCCGGAGCCGCAGCGATGCGATCTCCGACCTGATCACGGCCGAGTGCGGCATCTGCAAGAAGGACTCGCTCTACGAAGTCGGGCGCGCGTGCGACGTGTTCGTGTTCGCCGGCAATGCGGCGCTGAACGACGACGGCCAGATCTTCTCCTGCGATCTCACTCCGCACGGCAAGAAGCGCAAGGTCTACACGCTGCGCGAGCCGCTGCTGGGCGCCATCGCCGCAATCACGCCGTTCAACCATCCGCTGAACCAGGTCGCGCACAAGGTCGCGCCGTCGATCGCGACCAACAACCGGATGGTGCTGAAGCCGACGGAGAAGACGCCGCTCACGGCGCTGCTGCTCGCCGACATCCTCTACGAAGCCGGTTTGCCGCCGGCCGATGTTCTCGGTCGTCACCGGCGATCCGCGCGAAATCGCCGACGAGATGCTCACGAACGCCGACATGGACCTCGATCACGTTCACCGGCGGGGTTCCCATCGGCAAGTACATCGCGGCGAAAGCGGTCTACAAGCGGCAGGTGCTCGAGCTCGGCGGCAACGACCCGATCATCGTCATGGAGGACGCCAACATCGAGGAAGCGGCCGCCCTGGCGGCAGCGGGGTCGTACAAGAATTCCGGCCAGCGCTGCACCGCGATCAAGCGGATGCTGGTCCACGAGGCGGTTGCCGACCGCTTCGTCGAGCTGCTGCTCGCACTCACGCGGAAGTGGACCTACGGCGACCCGATGGATCCGCACGTCGACATGGGGACGGTGATCGACGAAGCCGCCGCGAAGTCGTTCGAAGCGAAGGTCGACGAAGCGGTCGCGCGCGGCGCGAAGCTGCTGCACGGCAACGTGCGGCGCGGCGCGTCGTACTCGCCGACGCTCGTCGACCACGTCACGCCGGACATGCCGCTCGTCAAATACGAGACGTTCGGCCCCGTTTCGCCGGTGATCCGCTTCAAGGACCTGGACGAGGCGATACGGATCTCGAACTCGACCGACTATCGGCCTGTCGTCGGCGGTGTGCACCAATCGCCTCGACTACATCACGAGGCTCGTGTCGAGCTCAACGTCGGCTCGGTCAACGTCCGCGAAGTTCCCGGCTACCGGCTCGAGCTGCACGCCGTTCGGCGGAATCAAGGATTCCGGGCTCGGCTACAAGGAAGGCGTGCAGGAAGCGATGAAGAGCTTCACGAACACCAAGACCTATTCGCTGCCCTGGTGAGTTCGCGTTCCAGCGTCTCAGTCGATGAACGATCCGCGCCCGCCCGGCGATGCCGCTGCCGAGGGCGACGTCAACACGTCGCCGCTGCGCCGCGAGTTCGAGGCCGCGCACGTGCACGCGGCGACGCGCGCGCTCCTCGCGGCCGACGCCGGACGTCTTCCTCCATCAGTCGCTGTCGACGCCCTGCTTCAACGCGCTCGCCTCCTGCGACGGCATCTGGCTCACCGATGTCGAAGGCCGCCGCGTGATGGACTTCCACGGCAACAACGTGCACCAGGTGGGCTATCGCCATCCGCACGTGATGGCCGCAGTCAGGCGTCAGCTCGACACGCTGCCTTTTTCGCCGCGCCGGTTCACCAACGCGGCGGCCATCGATCTCGCGGCAAAGCTCGTCGACGCTCGCGCCCGACCCTCTCGGCAAGGTGCTGTTCGCGCCCGGCGGCACGCTCGCGATCGGCATGGCGCTGAAGCTCGCCCGCCTTGCCACCGGGCCGGCACAAGACGCTGTCGCTGTGGGACAGCTTCCACGGCGCCTCGCTCGACGCGATCTCGATCGGCGGCGAAGCGGTGTTCCGCAAGGACATGGGGCCGCTCATGCCGGGGACCGAGCACGCCCCGCCGTGCGATCCCGCTGCCTGCCGCTTTGGCTGCGGCGGCGTGTGCAACGCGAAGTGCGCCGACTACCTCGACTACGTGCTGGGCAAGGAAGAGGGACATCGGCGCGGTGATCATCGAAACCGTCCGCTGCACCGACGTGCAGATTCCGCCGCCCGAGTACTACCGCATCGTCCGCGATGCCTGCGACCGGCATGGCGCGCTCCTGATCCTCGACGAAGTGCCGATCTGCCTCGGGCGCACGGGCGCGCATGTTCGCGTTCGAGCACTACGGCATCGTGCCCGACATGGTCGTGCTCGGTAAGGGCCTGGGAGGCGCGGTGCTTCCCATGGCGGCGCTGATCGCCCGCCGCGACCTCGACATCGCCTCCGACCGCGCGCTCGGCCATTACACGCACGAGAAGAGCTCGGTCGGCTGCGCGGCGGCGCTCGCGACCCTCGAAGTGATCGAGAACGAGCGCCTGCTCGAGCGCTCGCGCAACCTGGGCGCGCGCGCGCTCGAGCGGATGCGGGATTGAAGCGCCGCCATCCGCTCGTCGCCGACGTCCGCGGCATCGGCCTTCTGCTGGGCCTCGAGCTTGCGCGCGACGGCGTCCCCGCGCGACGCGAGGCCGAGCAAGTGATGTACCACTGCCTCGCCCACGGCCTGTCGTTCAAGGTCGGCCAGGGCAACGTGCTCACGCTGTCGCCGCCGCTCGTGATCTCGGAGAACGATCTCGACGCGGCGTTCGCGATCCTCGACGCCGGCACTCGCTGCCGTCGAAGGCGGGACGGCCTAGCGCATGCAGATCCTGCTCAACCTCCTGGCCGGCGTCGCGCTCCTCGTCTGGGGCACGCACATCGTTCGCACCGGCATCCTGCGCATCTACGGCAGCAATCTGCGGCGCTTCCTGCGCGTCAGCGTCGCAAAGCCGGTGAACGCGTTCTTCGCGGGCGTCGGCATCACTGCGCTGATCCAGAGCAGCACCGCGACCGCGCTGATCGTCGCCGCGTTCGCCGGACAAGGACTGATCGGCACTGCGCAGGCGCTGGCGGTGATGCTCGGCGCGGACGTCGGCACGTCGCTCGTGACGGTCGTGCTGTCGTTCGACTTGTCCTGGCTGTCGCCGCTCCTGATCTTCATCGGCGTCGTGCTGTTCCTCGCCCGCCAGGAGAACGTAATCGGGCAGTTCGGGCGCGTGCTGATCGGCCTCGGCCTCATCATGTTCGCGCTGCAATGGATCTCGGTCGCCGCCAAGCCCATGGTCCAGGCCGCCGGCGTCCAGGTGCTCTTCGCGTCCCTTACCGGCGACGTGCTGCTCGACATGCTGGTCGCCGCGCTGATGACGATCCTGTGCTACTCGAGCCTCGCCGTCGTGCTGCTGATGGCCGCCCTCGCTTCGCTGCACGTGATCGCGCTCCCCGTCGCGCTCGGCCTCGTGCTCGGCGCCAATCTCGGCAGCGGCCTTCTCGGGATGCTGTCCACGCTCGAATTCTCCGCCCGAGGCGCGCCGGGTCACGCTCGGCAACTTCCTGTTCAAGCTGATCGGCTGCATCCTCGCTCGTGCCGTTCGTCGCGGCACGTCGAGAAGCCGATCAGCGCGCTGGGGCTCGGGCCGGCGCAGGAGGTCGTGCTGTTCCACCTCGCGCTTCAACGTGACGCTTGCCCTCGATCTTCATCTTCTTCACGGCGCCGATCGCGCGGATCGCCGAGCGGCCTGCTGCCGACGCAAGCCCGCCGTCGACGACCCCGCCAAGCCCCGGCATCTCGATCCGTCCGCGCTCGCCACGCCGACGCTCGCCATTTCGTGCGCGGCGCGCGAGGCGCTGCGCATCGGCGACGTCATCGAGCAGATGCTGCAGGGCCTGCTGACCGGTGCTCAAGACCAACGACCGCGTGCTCGCCGAGCGGCTGCGCAAGATGGACGACGTCGTCGACGACCTCTACACCGCGGTCAAGCTCTACCTGACGCAGATATCGCGCGAGGCGCTGGAAGAGGACGACGGCCGGCGCTGGGCCGATATCGTGTCGTTCACGATCAACATGGAGCAGGTCGGCGACATCATCGAGCGCATCATCATCGAGCTCGAGGAAAAGAAGATCGACAAGGGCGCAACTTCTCGAGGCCGGGATGGCCGAGATCTGCGATCTCCACGCCCGGCTCATCGCCAATCTGCGCCTCGGGCTGTCGGTGTTCCTCAACGGCGACTTGAAGAGCGCCCAGGAGCTCCTCGCGCAGAAGGTGCTGTTCCGCGACCTCGAGCGCGCCTACGCCGACTCGCATCTTCGCGCGCCTCGCCGAGAACACGCAGGACAGCATCGAGACGTCGTCGCTGCACCTCGATCTCATCTCCGACTTGAAGCGCATCAATTCCCACATCTCGTCGATGGCCGTATCCGATCCTCGAGCAGGCCGGCGTACTGGCCAAGACGCGCCTCAAGGAGCCGGAAGTCGTGCCCGCGCGCGGTGCGATGAAGGGCCCCACGCTCACTCCGTTCGCTGCCCCGAGGCGTGGCACAGTGCGCCGCAGTTCCGTCGAAGCAGCCGGGCGCACACTGATGCCGGCGACCGAACTCACGCTCGGCGTCACGCTCGCCGTTCTCGGCGCGGGCCTCTTGCACGCCGGGTGGAATGCGCTCCTCAAGTCGGCTCCGGGCGGCGACCCGCTGCTCGACACCGCGACCGTGGTCGCGGGCGCGGGCGTCCTGGGGACTCGTGGCCATTCCGTTCGTCGGCGTGTCCCGACTCCGCCGCGTGGCTGTTCATGCTCCTGTCCGTGGCGCATTCACTGGGCGTACTACATCACGCTCGCGCCACGCGTACCGGACGGGCGATCTCGTCGTTCGCCTATCCGCTGATGCGCGGCACCGCGCCGCTCATCGCTACGCTCCTGAGCGTGCTTTTCCTGCGCGAATGGCCCACGCCGCAGGTCGCGCTCGGCATCGTGCTGATCTGCACGGGCATCGTCGGCATCGCGTTCGTCGGGCGCAATCCGCATCCGCGGGCCGCGGTGATGTTCGCTCTCGCGAACGCCGCGATCATCGCCGTCTACACGCTGGTCGACGGCGCCGGCGCGCGCGCCGCCGGACAGGCCGCGAGCTACGCGGTGTGGCTCACGTTCCTCGAGGCCGTTCCGTTCCTCTGCTGGATCCGGTGGCAGCGCGGCCGGCGAGGCCGTCGACTACATCGCGCGCGGCTGGCGGCGCGGCCTGGTCGGAGGCGCCGCGAGCCTCGGCGCGTACGCGATCGTCCTCTGGGCGATGACGCGCGCGCCGATCGCCGCGGTCGCGCGCGCTGCGCGAAACTTCGGTGCTGTTCGCGGCGCTCATCGGCGCCATCTGGTTGAAGGAAGGCTTCGGCTGGCCGCGACTTGCCGGGCGCGGCGAGCGTGGTGGTCGGCGTCGCGCGCGCTCAAACTGTGAGCTGCCAGGCTGCCCACTCAGGCTCGCGTCGTCGTCGTCGGAGGCGGCATCGCCGGCGTTTCCACCGCATACCACCTCGCGAAGCTCGGCGTGAAGGACGTCGTGCTGCTCGAGCAGGGCAAGCTCACGTGCGGCACGACGTGGCACGCCGCGGGTCTCGTCGGCCAGACGCGCGCGACGCGCAACGCGACGCGGATGAGCCGCTACGGAATCGACCTCTACGCGTCGCCTCGAGCAAGAGACCGGGCTCGCCACCGGCTGGAAGCAGTGCGGCAGCCTGAACGTCGCAGGGCACGCCCGAGCGCCTCGTCTCGATGAAACGGCAGATGGCGCGGGCCAAGAGCTTCGGCATCGAGTTCGAGTTCGTCTCCCCGGCGGAAGCCGGGCCGGCGAGTGCCGATCCTGCGCACCGACGACTTCGCCGGCGCGGTGTGGATTCCCGGCGACGGCAAAGGCAAATCCGACCGATCTCACGCAGTCGCTGGCCAAGGGCGCGCGCATGCACGGCGCGACGATCGTGGAAGGCGTCAAGGTCGAAGGCGTCGACCAGGCCAAGGGGCGCGTTGCCGGAATCCGCTGGCGGTCCGCGGAGGACGAAGGGATCGATCGCCTGCGAAACGCTCGTCAATTGCGGCGGCCAGTGGGCGCGCGCGTTCGGACGCCTCGCCGGCGTCAACGTGCCGCTCTACGCGGCCGAGCACTTCTATCTCGTCACCAAGGCAATCGCCGGTGTTTCGCCCGACATGCCGCGTCATTCGCGACCCCGACGGCTATCTCTACTACAAGGAAGAAGTCGGCGGGCTCGTCATGGGCGGCTTCGAGCCGAAGGCCAAGCCGTGGACGTGGATCCGATTCCCGACGGCTTCGAGTTCCAGCTCTTGCCCGAGGACTGGGATCACTTCGAGATCCTGATGCAGAACGCGATCCATCGCACGCCGTGCCTCGAAACCGCCGAAGTGAAGCTGCTCGCTGAACGGGCCGGAGAGCTTCACGCTGCGACGGCAACTTCATTCTCGGCGAAGCGCCGGAGCTCGCCGGATATTTCGTCTGTGCCGGATTCAATTCCGCGGGCATCGCGAACGCCGGAGGCGCGGGCAAGCTCGTCGCCGAATGGATCGTCAACGGCGATGCTCCGCTCGATCTTGGGACGTCGACACGCGCCGCTTCGCCCGTTCCACGCCAATCGCCGGCACCTCGGCCGACCGCACGGTCGAGTCGCTCGGCCTGCACTACGCGATGCGCTGGCCGCGCGAGGAGATGGAGACGGTGCGCCCGCTGCGTCGCTCGCCGCTTTACGACCGCCTCGCGGCGAAAGCGCGCGGTGTTCGGCAGCAAAGATGAACTGGGAGCGGGCGAACTAGCTTCCTGCCGCCTGGCAGCGGAAAAGCCGCCGTACACGCTGGAGACGCCCGGCTGGCTGCCGCACGTGCTCGAAGAGCAGCGCGCGCTGCCGCGAGGACGTCGTCGTGTTCGATCAGACGTCGTTCTCGAAGTTCGTCGTCTCAAGGGCCGCGCGGCGCTCGCCGTGCTCGCAGCGGTCCTGCGCGAACCGAGATCGACGTGCCGGTGGGCAGGCATGGTCTACACGGGAATGCTCAATGCGCGCGGCGGATTCGAGAGCGACCTCACGATCGTGCGCCTCGCGGCGCGATGAGTTCTTCATCATCACGGGCTCCGCGCAGACGACGCGCGACTTCGCGTGGATCGAGCGCGCGATCGGCGACGAGCCTGCGCGCGCTCGTCGACGTCACCAGCGCGCTATTCGGTCATCTCGGTGATGGGCCCGAAGGCGCGAGGCCCTGCTCGCCCGCGCGTTGTCCGGACGATCTCTCAAGGCCGGCATGCCGTTCGGCGCGACGCGCATGATCGACGTCGGCCACGCGCGCGTTCGCGCGGCGCGGATGAGCTACGTCGGCGGGCCCGGCTACGAGCTCTACGTCACTACCGACCAGTGCGTGACGCTCTACGACGCGCTTGTGGGAGCTGCGGCGCCGACTTCGGCCTGAAGGACGCGGGCTATTACACGATCGACGCTGCGCATCGAAGCCGGCCGCCGCGCGCTGGGGCGCGGAGCTGTCGCCCGACGAAACGCCGTGGGAAGCGGGACTGGGTCATGCGGTGAAGATGGACAAGGCCGTCGCCTTCGTCGGTCGCGAAGCGCTGCGCGCGCAGCTCGCTGCCGGCATCAGGAAGCGGCTCGTGACCTGTTCACGTTCGACGATCGCTGCCGTTTTCCGTGGGGCGGCGAACCCATCCTGCATGGACGGCCGGAACGTCGGCGAACTGACGTCGACCGGCTATTCCCGCCGCCTCGGACGCGCCATCGCGATGGGCTACGCGCGCGCCGATCTCGCGTGCTGACCGACGAAATCGTCCTGGAGCGCCAGCTACCAGGTCGACATCGCCGGCGAGCTCCACGCCGTGACGCCGCATCTCAAACCGCCGTGAAATGGAATACCGAGCCGTCGCCGGCACCGAGCGCGACCGTTCCGGCGCGTTCGACTGCGCGCCGTCGCGCCCTTGCCTTCACCGCCGACCGAGTGGCGGCGCCTCGCAGGTGCTGTACGGCGTCGTCGCCCTGCTGCACGTGCGGGCTGGGGACTCTATCTCCACTACTCCGCCACGCATCCCGCGCTGGTCGGCCTGGGTTTCGTCGCCTACATGTTCGGCCTGCGCCATGCGCTTCGACGCCGACCACATCGCGGCCGTCGACGACACGGTGCGCTTCATGCTGCAGAAGGGCAAGCGGCCGCTCGGCATCGGCTTCTTCTTTTCGCTGGGCCACTCGACCGTCGTCTTCGCGCTCGCGATCGGCATCGTCGTTCGCCGCGACGCACCGTCAAGCAGGCAGCTGCCGCGAGCTGCAAGAATGCCGGCGGCCTCATCGGCGCCAGCGTCTCCGGCACGTTCCTCTGGCTCATCGGCATCCTCAATCTCGCTCGTGCTGCTGGACATCCTCAAGGTGTGGCGCCAGGCGAAGACCGGACAGCACAGCCACGCCCATCTGGAAGAGTTGCTGTCGCAGCGCGGGCTTGCTCAATCGCCTGTTCGGCGGGCGGCTGCGAACGGATCATCAACCACAGCTGGCAGATGTATCCGCTGGGCCTGCTGTTCGGTCTCGGGTTCGACACGGCCGTCGGAGGTCGGCTTGCTCGCGATGACGGCCGGCGCGTCGGCCGGCGACCTGCCCGTTGCCGGCCGTGCTTGTCGCTGCCGATCCTGTTCGCCGCCGGAATGTCGGCGATGGACACGACCGACGGCGTGCTGATGACCAAGGCCTACGACTGGGCGTTCGTGAATCCGCTGCGCAAGATCTTCTACAACATCACGATCACGAGCCTGTCGATCGTCGTCGCGCTGTCGATCGGGGCCATCGAGCTGCTGCAGGTCGCTGATCCGCATGCTCGATCTCGACGGGCGCCGTTTTTCGACCTGCGTCGCCGCGCTCGATTTCGGAATTCTCGGCTACGTGATCGTCGGGCGTCTTCCTCGCCGCGTGGGGACTCTCGGCCTGCGTGTGGAAATTCGGCCGGATCGAGAGCGCTGCGGCATCTGCATCACGCGGCCCACGTGCACGAGCATGTCCACGGAGCAGGCGCGCCACGCGCACCGGCATTTCCACTAGCTGGCGGTCGCGATCCGCTAAGCAGCGCAAGCTCCCGATAGCTGCGTTGGCCCATCGCCCATGTCCGACGCCACCAAAGCTCCGATGCCGCACCGATTCACGACGCCGCCAGCGCCAGTGCGCAGCCGTCGAAGCGGAGCCATCCGGGCCAGGTGCAGAGCCTGACGCGCGGCCTCAACCTGCTGGAAGCGCTGGCCAAAGCCGACGGCGGCATCACGCTCACGGATCTCGCCCATCGCGTGAGCCCTGCCGCCGTCGACGACGCACCGGCTTCTGTCGACGCTGGAGAAGATGGGCTACGTCTATCAGGCCGGCGATCTCGGGCTCTGGTACGTCGGCCTTCACGCGTTCACCGTCGGCGCCGGATTTCTCGCCAATCGCGACTTCGTCGCGCAGAGCCACGTCTACATGCGCCGCCTGATGGAGCAGTCCGGCGAGACCGCGAACCTCGCGATCCTCGACGGCACCGAGGCCGTGTTCATCGCGCAGGTCCAGTGTCACGAGATGATGCGGATCCTGGTGCGGCTCGGCAGCCGCGTGCCGTTGCACGCTTCGGGCGTCGGCAAGGCGATATTCGCTTCGCTGCCCGACGAGCAGATCGACGCGATCCTCAAGGTGAAGGGCCTGCCGCGCATCACGCCGCACACGATCGTCGCGCCGGAGACGATGTGGGCGGCGCTCAAGCGTGATCCGCCACCGCGGCTACTCGTTCGACGACGAGGAGCACGCCCCGGGCACGCGCTGCGTCGCCGCGAGCGATCTACGACGAGCACGCGGAACCGCTGGGCGCGATCTCGCTGGCGGGGCCCGTCGTCGCGGCTGCCCGACGAGCGGATCCGCCAGCTGGGACCCGCCGTCGCGCATACCGCGGAAGAGCTGACGCGCAAGCGTCGGCGGCCGCTGGCCGCATCCGTACTGACGTTCCGCGCGTGTGCCGCAGGGCACTGATTTGTCCGATGCCGCAGGTTGGCTGCGCACGCGCGCGCGCCCAGGCTCCGCGCTTGCCGCGCGGCGCGGGTTCGCGTCGGGCACCGAGCCCAAGGTCTCGTCCGCGGCAGCGAAGTCGTTGCAGGCGAGCACCATGTCGCAACCGGCGGCCAGCGACGCGTCCGCCCGCGCGACGATGTCGCCCGCGCCTTGCGCGCCCGCCATGCCGAGGTCGTCGGAGAAGATCGAGGCCGTCGAAGCCGAGCCGTCCGCGCAGGATATCCTGCAGCCACACGCGCGAATACCCGCGGGCACCGCGTCGACGGCAGGATAGATCGACGTGCGCGGGCATGATCGCCTCGAGTGCCGCGCTGCACGAGCGCGCCGAACGGCACGAGATCGTCGCCGATCGAGCGCGCGAACGCGCGATCGTCGACCGGCAGCGTCGCGTGTGCGAATCCGCGGCGACGTGACCGTGTCCCGGGAAATGCTTGCCGACGGCCGCCATGCCGCCGGCACGCAAGCCCGTCGTGCAGAGCGCCGCCGCGAGGTGCGCGACCGCGTTCGGATTGCGATGCAACGCGCGATCGCCGATCACCGCGCTCGCGCCGTGATCGAGGTCGAGCACCGGCGTGAAGCTGAAGTCGACGCCGTGCGCGCGCAAGCTCGCACGGCGATCGTCCGCCCGATTCGCGTCGCTTCGCGCGCGGCGCCGGCGACATCGCGATCCCATAGCTCGCCCAGCGTGCGCATCGGCGGGATCGCGCGTGAAGCCGTCGCGGAAGCGCTGCACGCGGCCGCCTTCGTGATCGACGGCGATCAGCAGCGCGCGGCTCGCGCAGACGCGCGGATCGTCGCGGTCAAGCGCTGCAGCTGCGCGGCGATTCGAAGTTGCGCGCGAACAGGATCACGCCGCCGGCGAGCGGATGCGCGAGCCGCTCGCGGTCGGTCGGCGACGAGCTCGCAGCCCTTCGATGCCGAGCATGACCGGCCCGCGCGGCGACGCAGCCCGCCGTCGCGCGCGCCGCCTTCGCGGATCAAGCGCCTTCATCTGCCGCACCGCCTCGCGCATGCCCGACGAACACCGCGCGCGAGACGATCGCGTGCCCGATATGGAGCTCGCGCACGCCGGGCAGCGCGGCGACCGGCTGCACGTTGAAATAGTTGAGCGCGTGGCCGGCGTTGAAGCGCATGCCGGCCTGTGCGGATCGCGTCGCCGGCGGCGCGGATCTTCGCCGAGCTCGGCGACGACCGGCGCGCTCTGCGGATCGCGGCCCTTGGCGTGGAACGCGTGCGCATACGGCCCGGTGTGGATCTCGCACACCTGCGCGCCGATGCGCGCGGCGGCCTCGACCTGCCGCAGCTCGGCGTCGATGAAGACGCTGACGACGATGCCCGGCGTCCGGCGAGCCGCGCGACCGCCTCGCGCAGCTTGTCTCCTGCGCGGCGACGTCGAGGCCGCCCTCGGTCGTGATCTCGTGCCGGCCCTCCGGGCACCAGCATCGCCATCTCGGGCTTCAGCCGCGCAGGCGATGCCGACCATCTCGTCGGTCGCCGCCATCTCGAGGTTGAGCTTGATGTGCGATGAGCTCGCGCAGCCGGCGCACGTCCTCGTCCTGGATGTGGCGGCGGTCCTCGCGCAGGTGCACGGTGATGCCGTCGGCGCCGCCGAGATGCGCCTCGACCGCCGCCCAGACCGGATCGGGCTCGTAGGTGCGGCGCGCCTGGCGCAGCGTCGCGACGTGGTCGATGTTGACGCCGAGTTCAATCATGGCGGCGCTCTCCTGTTCGCGGTGCCGTCGAGCGCCTGCAGATCCTGCACGACGCGCGCGGCTTTCCACGCCGCGCTGCTCGAGGTAGTGATCGAGCACCTCGCGCATCAGCCGCTTCGCCTCGGCCGCGGTCGCCGCATCCGGATAACGGCCGCTCGGCCAGCGCGAGCAGCGTCGCGCCGCGCACGATCGGCAAGCCGCCGTCCGGGCACCGGCGGCAGCGCGGCGCGGCCCGCGGTCGAAGGCGTAATGGTAGCGTGCCGCGGGATCGATCGGGCGCTCCGGTGTCGGCCTCGCGCACGAGCGGCAGCGCGTAGCCCATCGCGGCCAGCAGCACGAACTCGAAACGGCGCAGCACCGGCGCCTGCTCGCCGCCCGCCGGCAAGCTCGCCAAGCGCCGCTTCGTAGTCGGCGAAGAGGCCGCGGATGCGGATCCTCGCGCGGCAGGAGCTTCAGCAGCAGCTCGTTCAGGTAGAAGCCGCACACGAGCGCCGAGCCGCCGACGCGCGGCAGCCCGCCGCGCCATTCGGCGTCGAGCAGCGTCTTCAGCTCGTGCTGGCCCGACCACGACAGCAAGAGCGGCTGGAAGCCCTGCAGCAGCCCCGCGCAGCTCCGAGCGCGGCCGCTTCGCGCCGCGCGCCACCATGCGCGACGCGGCCGTAGTCGGCGTGAACGCCTCGACGATCGAGGCTCGTCTCGCGGTACGGGTACGCGTGCAGCACGAACGCGAGCTGGTCGTCGCGGCGCAGCGGGTTGGGCGCGGGGAGCCATCTCAGTGCGCGCGCGGCCGCCCTGAAGCGCACTACTGTGCGCCCCTCGGGGGGCAGCGAACGTCAGTGAGCGCGGGGGTCCATCATCGGTATCCGAGCGCGCTCGAGCTGGCTGCGTGTCAGTCGGCCCTGCGCCGCGTGTGCACGCGCACCCACGACCTCGAGGAAGACCTTGCCGCCGAACAGCCGCTCCATGTCGGTGCGCGCGCCGGTGGCGATCTCCTTCATCTTGCTCCCGCCCGCGCCGAGCAGGATCGCCGCGCTGATTGTCGCGGTCGACGTAGATCGGTGGCGCTGGATCCTGCGCAGCGTCGCCCTCGTGCTCGAAGCTCGTCGATCGTCACCGTCGTCGCATACGGCACTTCCTCGCCCAGCAGGCGAAAGATCTTCTCGCGCACGAACTCCGCCGCGAGGAAGCGCTCGTCGCGATCGGTGATCTCGTCCGCGCCGAAGATCGCGGCGGCGACCGGCAGCAGCGTGCGGACCTCCGGACGAGCAACGCGGATCGAGCGCGCGGCCCTTCTCCGCGCTCACCGGAACGATGGCGGCGAATCGCGAAGAGCGCGGCGAGCTCCGCCATCTGCGGCAGCAGCGCGTCCTTCTCTGCGAGCGCGATCGACCTTGTTGAGCGCGACGACCGGCGCCGCTCGCTCGCGGCAGAAGGCGATCACCGCGCGATCGGCCTCGGTCGTGCGCCCGGCCTCGATGCACCAGCACGATCGGCATCGACGTCGGCGAGGCCTGTGCGTCACCGCGCCGATTCATCCGGTCGTTGAGACGCGAGCGATGGCTTGGTCTGGAATCCCGGCGTGTCGACGAACACGGACTGCGCGTCCGCCGTCGTCACGGATGCCGGTGATGCGATGGCGCGTCGTCTGCGCCTTTTTCGACGTGATGCTGACCCGCTCGCCGACCAGGCGGTTGAGCAGCGTCGACTTGCCGACGTTCGGCCGCCCGGCGATCGCGACGTAGCCGCAGCGAAAGTCCGCGATCGCGTGAGTCCAGCCATCGCGCGCGTCACTCGATTGCGGCCGCCGCGAGGCCGATACGCCGCGGCGGCGGCCGCCTGCTCCGCGGCACGCCGACTCGTGCCGGTGCCGTCGCGGTGACGCCGAGCGCGGGGATCCGGCATTCGATCGTGAACGTCTGCGCGTGCGCTTCGCCGTCGATCCCGGTCACGCGTATTCCGGCACGGCGATCCGGCGCGCCTGCAGCCATTCCTGCAGCCGCGTCTTCGGATCCTTGCCGAGCGCCGCCGGATCGAGATCGGCGAACGCGGCGACGTAGATCCGCTCGATCACGCGCCGCGCGCCGCATCGAAGCCCGGCGTCGACGAACACGGCGCCGAACATCGCCTCGAGCGCGTCGGCGAGGATCGACGGGCGCGCTCGTCGCCGCCGCTCCTCACTCTCGCCTTCACCCAGGCGACGATCTCGGCGCCGAGGTCGAGCCGAGCGCGAGGCGCGCGAGCGTGTCGCGATTGACGAGGCTCGCGCGCACGCGGCGAGAGCTCGCCTTCGGGAATCGCGGGAACCGCTCGGTACAGCACGGCGGCGATCGCGCAGTTCAGCACGGCGTCGCCGACGAACTCCAGCCGCTCGTTGTGCGTCGCGCCGATAGCTGCGGTGCGTCGAGCGCCTGCGCTGAGAAGCTCGGCGGCGAAAGGCAGTGGCCGAGGCGGTCGAGGAACGAAGGGGACGGCACTCCTGGCGCAGTCGTGCTGTCGATATCGCTCGCCGCCGGTGGCGGCCGCCGCGGTCGCCGACGTCACGTCGTCGCCGACGGCTTCGAATTCGAGGAACAGGCTGACGTTCGCCGACCAGCGGCAGCTTGCGCGTCCAGCTCACGCTGGCCGTCACCTCGTTCTTCGATCTTGGTGACCTCGACGTCCCGGCTCTGCACCGATTGCGATGTAGCCGGCATCGCGCGCTTCTCGAACGCGTTCCTGATCTCCGGCGCCGAGTTCAGGTCCTTCGCGTCCGCCAGCGCCTGCTCGAGGGCCTTCTGCACGGAGTAGTACTCGATGTAGGCGGGCATCACGCGGAAGCCGACCATCGACGCAGGTGACGACGACGCTGCCGCCACGAAGAGGAATCCTAGCATCGACAGTCCGCGCTTGCCGTGCTCGCATCTGCATCGCCGCCTCCCTATCGAATGCCGCTGCCGACGCGCTTCCACGCGAGGCTCGAGATATCGTCCCAGTTGAACCAGATGAAGAACGCCCGCCCGCGCAGTGTGGTCGTCGGGCACGAATCCCCAGTACCGGCTGTCGTCGCTGCGGTCACGGTTGTCTCCCATCACGAAGTAATGACCCGCCGGAACCTTGCAGCGAAAAGCCGCTGCCGTCGGAATTGTAATCGCAGTTCTCCCGTCCGGCGAATGGACGCACCTGCCCGGGGCTGACCGCGGGCAGCAGCGGATCGACGGCGATCGCGTGCTCCTTCGTGCTGCCAGCCGGCCGGCACGGTCTCCGCGAACTGGTCCATCGTCTCGAATCGCAGCCCTTCGAGGTAGCTGTACGTGCCGGCCGACTTGACTGCGTCCACGGCACGCCGTTGACCGTCAGCCGCTTGTTCCGGTAGACCACGGTGTCGCCGGGCAGGCCCAGACCACGCGCTTGATGAAGTCCTGGGACGGGTTGAGCGGATAGCGGAATACGACGACGTCGCCGCGCTGCGGGTCGGCGATCGGCACGATCTTCTGCTCGAGGATCGGCAGGCGCAGGCCGTACGCGAACTTGTTGACCAGGATGAAATCGCCGACGTCGAGCGTGGGCCGCATCGACGACGACGGAATCTTGAACGGCTCCGCCACGAACGAGCGCAGCAGGAAGACGATCAGCAGCACCGGAAAGAAGCTCTTCGGATATTCGACCCACCACGGCTCCGGCGCGTCGGCGCGCGGCGCTTGGCGAGGTCAAGCCGATCGGCGAGCGCCACGACGCCGGTCACGAGCGTGGCGAGAAACAGGATCAGCGGAAAGTTCATTGTCGTTATGAGTGCTGGCGTCGGAGATTGTCCCACAGTGTCATTTGTCGCCGACCTGACAGGATCGCGAGGAAAGCCTCCTGCGGGATCTCGACGCTGCCGACGGCCTTCATGCGCTTCTTGCCGGCCTTCTGCTTCTCGAGCAGCTTCTTCTTGCGCGTGATGTCGCCGCCGTAGCACTTGGCGAGCACGTTCTTGCGCATCGCCTTGATCGTCTCGCGCGCGATGATCTGCGCGCCGATCGCCGCCTGCACGGCGACGTCGAACATCTGCCGCGGGATCAGCTTGCGCATCTTGGCGACGACCTCGCGGCCGCGGTAGATCGCGACCGAGCGGTGCACCATCACCGACAGCGCATCGACGCGCTCGCCGTTGATCAGGATGTCGAGCTTGACCACGTCGGCCGGCGCGGAACTCCTTGAACTCGTAGTCGAGCGACGCGTAGCCGCGCGACACCGATTTCAGCCGGTCGAAGAAATCCATCACGACTTCCGCCAGCGGCAGCTCGTAGGTCAGCATCACCTGCCGGCCGAGGTACTGCATGTTCTTCTGCACGCCGCGCTTCTCGGTGCACAGCGTGAGCACCGGGCCGACGTACTCCTGCGGCATCAGGATCGTCGTCGTGATGATCGGCTCGCGGATCTCCTCGACGTGCGACGAGATCCGGCAGCTTCGACGGATTCTCGATCTCGATCACGTGCCGTCGCGCAGCAGCGACCTGGTAGACGACCGTCGGCGCGGTCGTGATCAGATCCATGTCGTACTCGCGCTCGAGCCGCTCCTGCACGATGTCCATGTGCAGCAGGCCGAGGAAGCCGCAGCGGAAGCCGAAGCCCAGCGCCTGCGACACCTCCGGCTCGTAGTGCAGCGACGCGTCGTTCAGCTTGCAGCTTGTCGAGCGCGTCGCGCAGCGCCTCGTACTGGTTCGACTCGACCGGATAGAGGCCGGCGAACACCTGCGGCTTCACGTCCTTGAACCCGGGCAGCGGCCTCGGCGGCCGGGTCGCGACGCCAGCGTGACCGTGTCGCCCGACCTTCGCGGCGTGGATCTCCTTGATGCCGGCGATGATGAAGCCGACCTCGCCGGCCGACAGCGAGTCGCGTGCGACGCGACTTCGGCGTGAACACGCCGACCTGCTCGCAGTTGTAGGTGGCGCCGGTCGCCATCAGCAGGATCTTGTCCTTCGGCTTGCAGCGTCGCCGTCCATCACGCGCACCAGCATCACGACGCCGACGTAGTTGTCGAACCACGAGTCGATGATGAGCGCCTGCAGCGGCGCCGCGGATCGCCCTTGCGGCGGCGGGATGCGCGCGATGACCGCCTCGAGGATGTCGTCGACGCCCTCGCCGGTCTTGGCGCTGCGCGCAGCGCGTCGTGCGCCGGGATGCCGATGATGTCCTCGATCTCGCTCGATCACGCGCTCGGGCTCGGCCGACGGCAGGTCGATCTTGTTCAGCACCGGCACGACCGTCGACGCCCTGCTCGATCGCGGTGTAGCAGTTGGCGACCGTCTGCGCCTCCACGCCCTGCGACGCGTCGACGACGAGCAGCGCGCCCTCGCACGCGGCGAGCGAGCGCGACACTTCGTAGGCGAAGTCGACGTGCCCGGCGTGTCGATCAGGTTGAGGCTGGTAGGTCTGGCCGTCGCGCGCCGTGTACGTGAGCGCCGCGGTCTGCGCCTTGATCGTGATGCCGCGCTCGCGCTCGAGGTCCATCGAGTCGAGCACCTGCTCGCTCCATCTCGCGGTCGGCGAGCGCCGCCGCAGCGCTGGATGAACCGGTCGGCCAGCGTCGACTTGCCGTGGTCGATGTGGGCGATGATGGAAAAGTTGCGGATCAGATGCACGTTCTTCGCCCGTTACGGCTGCGTCAAAACAAAGGGGCACCGGAAAAGTGCCCCGCCCGCACGAATCATGTTGAATTTTAGCGGATTTCTGCCCGAGCGACCGCGATCCGCGGATGCCCGCGCCGGCAGCGCGCGCCTCGACGCGGTCGCGGTCGAGACGGTAGTGGCAGAGCTCGACGCCCGTCCGCCGGGTCGCCGGCAAAGAGCGACCGGGACGCGGTCGCCGTACGCCGCGTTCGAGCGCCGGATCGGCGTCGACGTCGACCACGCACGACGGTCGCGCCACGCGCGGCAGCGCAGCGGCCTCACGGCGGCAGCATGTCATCGCACAGGTGGCAGTAGGCGCGCGAGAGCAGCGTCAGCTGCAGCGACGCGACCTGACCGTCGCTACATCGCCGTTATTGATCTTCAGCGTCGCGAAGAACTCCTGCTCGCCGCGCGCAGCCGGAACGTCACCGAAGCGCCCTTCTCCATCTTCGCCAAGCAGGCCGTTCACCTGCTCGGCGCTCTTCGCCTCCGTGGTCTGGCCGCGGCTCACGATCGCGAGGATCACGTCGCCCGGCTGCACGTTGCCGCGCACGGATCCGGTGACGTCCTCGATCAGCACGCCGCTCTTGCCGTCGAGCTCCTTCTTCTGCTCGTCGGTGAGATCGGACAGCACGAGGCCCAGGCGGTTGGGCTTGGCCTTCTCCTTCGGCGCCGGACCGCCTGCGCGCGGGCGTGCATCGCGCGCCTGTCTTCCTTGATCTCCGCGACGGTCACGGCGATGTCCTTCTGCGCGCCCTTGCGCCAGACGGTGAGCGTCACCTTCGCTGCCCGGGCTTGATCGTCGTGATGATCCGCGGCAGCTCGGATCGACGTGCGCACCTCGTGCCGTCCGCCTTGATGATGATGTCGCCGGCTTCGACGCCGCGCCTTTTCGGCGGGGCCGCCCTTCTCCACCGAGTTGACGAGCGCGCCCGCCGCTTTCGGCAGGCCGAACGCCTCGGCGGTCTCCTTCGTCACTTCCTGTGATCTGGACGCCGATGCGCCGCGCGTCACGCGGCCCTTTTCCTTGCAGCTGCGTCGACGGCGTTCATCGCGATGTCGATCGGGATCGCGAACGACGAGCCCCATGTAGCCGCCGGTGCGCGAGAAGATCAGCGAGTTGATGCCGACGACCTCGCCTCTGCAGGTTGAACAGCGGTCCGCCCGAGTTGCCCGGATTCACCGCGGCGTCGGTCTGGATGAACGGCACCAGGTTCTCCTGCGGCAGGTCGCGGCCCTTGGCGCTGACGATGCCGGCGGTCATCGTGTTCTCGAGGCCGAACGGCTTGCCGATCGCGACGACCCATTCGCCGACCTTGAGCTTGTCGGGATCGCCGATCGTGACCTTCGGCAGGTCCTTGCGCCTCGATCTTGAGCAGCGCCACGTCCGGTGCGCTTGTCGGCGCCGATGACCTTGGCCTTGAACTCGCGCTTGTCGGTCGAGCTTGACCGTTGACCTCGTCCGCGCCGTCGACGACGTGCGCGTTGGTGATGAGGTAGCCGTCGCTCGAGATGATGAAGCCCGAGCCGACCGACTGCTGGTCGAACTCGCGCTCGGGCGCGCCGCGCGGCGCGGAATCTGGCCGAAGCGGCGGAAGAATTCGTAGAACGGGTCGTCCTCGGACAGCTCCGGGACCGCGCGAGCGCCTGACCTTCTGCGGTGACGTCGATGCTGACGACCGCCGGGCCCTGCTTTTCGTAGAGCTCGGTGAAATCGGGCAGGTCCGGCGAGGCGGCCCTGCGCCGGCGCGCGCGGTACGGCGACGGCGGGCGAGGCGGCGAACGCCGCGGCAACAGCGGCGGCGACGAACGGAAACGACTGCGGTGCATCATGTGGGATCTGCCTCTTGGCTCGAACGAGATTAAGCAGGCTGACGGCGTGCAGCGGCGACGCGCCACCGGAATTGGCGATCTGGCGAACGGTCGTCGCGGGCGCCTCGCCGAGCACGGTCACGACGTATTCGTCGTCCTGCTGCGCGGATGAAGACGTTGATGCCGCCCTGCTGCGGAGAGCCCGATCGGGATGCGACGCGGCGCCGATCGGCTCGACGAATACCGACACGGCGACGAGGCCGTCAGAATAGACGAGATGCGCGACCTGCGCGCGCTTGCCGCGCAGCGTCGCGATAGCCGTCGACGATCTTGACGAATCCGGGCGGCGCCGCGTGACCGTCCAGCCGGTGTCCGTTCGCGTCGGCTCGCCGGACCGCGATTGGCGGACCTGCCAGTCCGGCGGCGTCGCGGGCCACGTCGGCTTCACCATCTCGCGATCGATCTTGGCGCCGATCGCGATCTCGGTGAACGCGAACTGCTCGACGATCTCGTTGCGCTCGTTCGACGATGCGCGCCTTGAGCGAGCAGCCCGGTCGCGGCGTCGACCCAGAACTTGTGCCCGTAGCGCAGGCCGTCCTTCGGCTCGAACACCCACGCCTGCGTCTCGAGGCCGGCGACGCGATCGGCCTCCGGCCTTGCGGAACTCGTAGTAATCGGTCAGCGCCTTCTGCTGCTGCGGCGACAGCGACGGAAACGCGTTGCGGAACGTCCGCGGCTCGATGCGGACGACCTTGGCGTCGGGATAGTAGCACCGCACCTCGCCGTTGCTGCGGATCACTTCGCGCGCCGGACCCTCGAGGTTGACGAGCTTCTCGAATTCGCTGCCGCCGGTCGTTCAGGTGGACGAGCCGCGACGTCTCGACGCGGCCGCCGTGCTGGTAGACGATGCGTCCCGATGTAGTTGAGCTGGCGCGGCCGCCGTGCGGCGCGCGCAGAGCCAGCGCGGTCGGCGTCCTGCGCGCGCAGCGGCGAGCGCGCGGACGCGACGAGCGCAGCGTCGCCGCGACGGACACGCCGCCGGCACCATCGCAGCGGCCGCGCGCGCAGCGTCGCCGTCGCTCGGCATCACGCGTCACGAACGGCTCGCGGCGATCACGGGTCGGCTACGGCCGAGCGTCCGGCGCCGACCGCCGACGCGGTGCGCAGGCCGGGCCCGACGCCCTGGATCTGCGTCGTCGGCGAATACTCGCTGGTGCGCGAGCAGGTAGTCCGGCGGCACGGCCGGCGGCCGGACCGGCGCGGCGCGCACCGTCGCTGGCTTCGCGCGCCTTGGCGATGCGCCGTGGGCTGCGGGTCGAGCGCGTGCTGACCGCCACCCAGCCGACGACGCATGACCGCCGCGACCGTCGCGGCGACGGCCCAGGCGACGGGCAGCCGGACCGTGCTTGCGCGCGGCTTGCGGCGCAAGCACCGTCGGCTCGGCGGCGAGCCGCGCCGCGAAGCGCTCGGCGAAGCCGGCGTATCGGCTCGCGCCGGCCGCGCAGCGCGTCGCCGATGACGTGGTAGCACACCCACGTCGCGACGCCATCGGGCCGTTGCAGCTGCGCCGCAACGCGATCTCGACCTCCGCGTCTTCGAGGTCGCCGTCCATCAGGCGCGAAATGCTGTTCTGCGCATCACCATCTCCGGTCCTTCTTCCGTCCCCAGCAACGGCCGCAATTCCGTTGCGATCGCATCGCGCGCCCGGAAGATCCGGGAGCGCACGGTGCCGACCGGACAATTCATCACGCTCGCGATCTCTTCGTAGCTCAGCCCTTCGATCTCGCGCAGCGTGATCGCGGTGCGGAGGTCCTGCGGCAGCGCGTCCATCGCGCGGTTCACCACCGCCGCGATTTCCTTGCCTTCGCAGCTCGCTCTCCGGCGTGTTCGCGTCGCGCAGCTGATCGGCATCCTCGAAGCCCTCGGCTTCCTCGTTGTCGAACCCGGTCGACGTCGGCGCCCGCCGACCCAGCGCGACCAGGTAGTTCTTCGCCGTGTTGATGCCGATCCGGTAGAGCCACGTGTAGAACGCGCTCTCGCCCCGAAAGCTCGGCAGCGCCCGGTACGCCTTGATGAATGCCTCCTGCGTCACGTCCTCGACTTCCGCCGGGTCGCGCACCAACCGCGACAGCGAGCCGCCCCAGCTTGCGCTGGTACTTCAGCACCAGCAGCTCGAAGGCCCGCTTGTCGCCACGCTGCGCGCGCTCGACGAGCTGCTGATCGACTTCGCGATCACCCATCCAATCCCTGAGTCATTCGTTGTTATGCCCGCCGAACGGCGGGTGCGGCATCCGGCCTCAAGCTCGAAGCGCCCCGGACCCTGGCCGCTCGCCTCTTCCGGAGCGTTCTCGCGGCGCGCGCTTGCACGCGACAGACCGCGCCGCGAGGGAAGTTCATCGCGCGCGTAGGGTTATTGCCGACGACACGGTACGGGTCGCGGACGCCAACTTTGTCCAGGACAACCGACGGACCGGATCGCGTCCGGTCGCGATTCCCCGGTAGTTGCGGATCGACCGGCTCGACCCAGTCCGGCGAGCTCGGCGCGCGCAGCGTCGTCGAGCAGCTCCAGCTGATCGAGGACCGCCGCGATGACGGGCCGCAGCGCGCGCTTGCTGCCGTCGGCAATCTTGATCGCGATGCCGATGCCTCGCGCTGCGCAGGCCGATGCGCCTGCACGCCCTCGGCGCCGATCTTGGCGACCCAGTCGCCGCGCCCGGCGCGCATCAGCGTCGAGGTCGCTGCGCCGCTCGCCCGAGACCATTTCCGGATGCGCGGTCATCGCGTCGGCGAGCATCTGCGGGCGCGCCGATCCGTAGACGCGCGTCGTCGCGTCGAGCCGCGAGCCGCGCGAAGCGCGAGCGCCAGGCGTGCGAGCGGCACCGCATAGTTCGGCGCGGAGCAGCCGTCGATGCCCGCGACGAGATCGCGCCTCCGGCGTCGACGTGAAGTGCGCGACCGCGCGGCGGATCGCCTGCTGCAGCGGATGGTCGTAGTCGAGATAGCTCGTCCTTCGGCAGTCCGCATTGGACGCAGTACGCCAGCATGCCGCTGTGCTTGCCGGAGCAGTTGTTCGCGAGCGGCGAATAGGGCGGCGGCGGCGGCACTTCGCCGCGGTACTCGTAGAAGCCCGGCGCGTGCGTGCCGCACTGCAGGTCCGTCCGCGGTGTTGCCGGCGCTTGGCGCAGCATCGCGGCCGCGGCGTCCACGTGGCGCGGCTCGCCGGAATGGCTCGCGCAGAGCAGCGCGACCTCGAGGCTGCGAAAAGCCGAAGCGCTCGAGCGCCGCCGCCGGCGACGAACGGCATCGCCTGGAACGGCTTCAGCGCGCTTCGCGTCATCGTCAGGAATGCCGGATCGCCGGCGCGCGAAGAGCAGCGTGCCCGTCGCGATCGACGACGGCGATCGACCCCATGTGCACGCTGTCGACGCGCGTCGCCGCGCATGACGACGGCGAGCGGCGCGTGGCCGGCCGCGCGCGGGCTCGGCGGCAGGCGCGCGGGGCACGCGGCGATGAGTCGGACGGGTCGGGCAGGGCGCCACGGAGCCAGCGTCGATTATCGCCCGATTATCGCCGATGCCCGGCGCCAACCGCGCGTCACCGGCAGGCCGACTCCAGCGCGGCGCTGCAGCGATCCACGTCCGAGCGCCGCCCGGATCTGCTCGAGCGCCGCCGGATCCTCGATCGTCGTGAGGTCGCCGGGATCGCGGCCTTCGGCGAGCGCCTGGATCGTGCGCCGCAGCAGCTTGCCGGAGCGCGTCTTCGGCAGCAGCGTGACGAAATGCACGGCGCCGGGTCGCGCGATCGCGCCGAGCTCGCCGGTCGACGGTGGCCATCACCTCCTTGCGCATCTGCGCCGCGCCTTCCGGCAGTGGCCACCTTCGACGGCATCCTTGACGACCGCGAACGCGACCGGAATCTGGCCCTTGAGCGGATCGGCGACGCCGACGACCGCCACCTCCGGCGATTCCCGGATGCGCCTGCACGGCCTCCTCGATCTCGCGCGTGCCGAGCCGATGGCCGGCGACGTTGATCACGTCGTCGGTGCGGCCCAGCACGAAGTAGTAGCCGTCGGCGTCGCGCGTCGCCCAGTCGAACGTCGAATACGCGAGCTTGTCGCCGAAGTCCGAGAAATACGTCTTCACGAAGCGCGCGTCGTCGCCCCAGACCGTCGTCATGCAGCCGGGCGGCAGCGGCGGCATGATCGTCAGCACGGCCTTTTCGTCGGCGCCCGCTTCCTCGCCGCGTGCCTTCGCGCAGCAGCCGCACGTCGTAGCCGTACACCGGAAACGACGGGCTGCCGAACTTGCGCGGCGTGTCCTCGATGCCCGGCTGCGCGGAGAGGATCGGCCAGCCGGTCTCGGTCTGCCAGTAGTTGTCGACGATCGGCGACGCCGAGCGAATCGGCCGCCCAGCGCGCCGTCGGCTCGTCGAGCGGCTCGCCGGCGAGGAACAGGTACTTGAGCGCCGACAGGTCGTGCTGCTTCATGTACGCCGGATCCTGCTTCTTCAGCACGCGGATCGCCGTCGGCGAGCTGAACATCGTGCGGACCTTGTTTTCGGCGACGATCTTCCACCAGATGGCGGGATCGGGACGAATCGGCAAGCCCTCGTACATGATCGTCGTCGAGCCGTTGATGAGCGGCGCGTAGATGATGTACGAGTGCCCGACGACCCAGCCGATGTCGCTCGTCGTGAACATCGTCTCGCCCGGCTCGACGCAGAAGATCCGGCGCATCGACGACGCGAGCGCGACCGCGTAGCCGCCGGTGTCGCGCTGGACGCCCTTCGGCTTGCCGGTCGTGCCCGACGTGTAGAGGATGTACGACGGCTCCGACGATTCGAGCCATTCGCAGGGCACTTGCGCGTCCATGCACGCCGCGCGCGCAGCGCTCGCATAGTCGAGATCGCGGCCGGCGACGACGGCCATCGCCGGGATCGAGGCCGCGGTTGACGATGACCACCTTGCGCGGCGGGTTCGCGGCGAGCCGGATCGCCTCGTCGACCAGGTGCTTGTAGGGAACCGGCTTGCCGCCGCGCATTCCGGCATCCGAGGTGATCATCAGCTTCGGCGTCGCGTCGTCGATCCGCGTGGCGAGGCTCGCCGCGGCGAAGCCGCCGAAGACCACCGAATGGATCGCGCCGATGCGCGCGCAGGCGAGCATCGCGAACGCCGCCTCGGCGATCATCGGCATGTAGATCAGCACGCGATCGCCGCGCCCCACGCCCTGCGCCTTGCAGGACGGCCGCGAACCGGTTCACTTCGGCGGCGAGCTCGCGGTACGTGTAGCGTCGGTTCTCGCCGGTCTCGGTCGAGATATAGATCAGCGCCGTCTGGTCGCCGCGCGTCGCGAGATGGCGATCGACCGCGTTGTGGCAGAGATTGATCCGCCCGCCGACGAACCACTTCGCGAACGGCGGCTCGCGAGTAATCGAGCACCGCGCCGAACGGCGTCTGCCAGTCGACGAGCGCCGGATTCGCCGCGCCAGAATGCCTCGCGGTCGGTGATCGAGCTGCGATGCAGTTCGCTGTGTAGCGTGCTCATCGCGTGGCGGCTACGGGATGGCGCTAGTCCGGGCGCGATCCGCACGACCGTCCGCCCGCGGACCATGCCCTTGAGATACGGATCGAAGTGCGTCGGCAGTTCGTCGAAGTCGATCGTGCGCACCTGATCGTGAACGCGATCGGGGCGCCACTCCACCGCGAGCTTGTTCCAGATCTTCTGGCGCAGCGACATCGGCGCAATTGGCGCTGTCGGCACCCGAGCAGCGCCGACGCCGCGCAGGATGAACGGCGCCACCGTCGTGTTGAGCTTCATGCCGGCGGCGAGGCCGACCGCCGCCACGGTGCCGCCGATCTTCGACGTCGACAAGAGCCACGCGAGCATGTCGCCGCCCAGGTTGTCGATGGCGCCGGCCCATGTCGATTTGTCCAGCGGGCGGATCTTCGTGAGCTCGATCGCCTGGCGCTGCAGCACTTCCTTCGCGCCCAGCGCCCGCAGGTAGCGCGCCTCTTCCGGCTTGCCGGTGATGGCGACGACGTGGTAGCCGATCTTCGCCAGGATCTCGACCGCCACCGAGCCGACGCCGCCGGTCGCGCCCGTCACGGCGACCGGGCCGTTGTCGGGCTTCAGTCCGTTGTGCTCCATCAGCATGATCGCCTGCGCCGCGGTGTAGCCGGCGGTGCCGAGCGTCATCGCGTCGAACGCCGTCATGCTCTCGGGACGCCGAACGACCCAGTCGCCGGGCACGCGGACGTACTCGGCATAGCCGCCGTCGTGCGCGACGCCCACGTCGTAGGCGTGCACGATGACCTTGTCGCCGCGCTTCCACCGCGTGTCCTGGCGACGACTCGACCGTGCCCGCCATGTCGATGCCGGCGTTGGTCGGGTACTTGCGCATGATCTTGCCCGCGCCGTTGTACGACAGCGCGTCCTTGTAATTGATCGTCGAATACTTGGTCCGGACGACGACATCGCCGGGATCGAGCTCGTCCACCGCCAACTCGACGAATCGGCTCGTCACCGCGTCGTCGTCCTGAAACGTCCGGTACGCCTTGAATTTCTGCAATGGAGTCTCCTCGGGGATGCGGTTCTTGTTCGAAGGGGATGGAAGGCCGGCGGCGGGCTGACAGCTCAGACCGGCGTCGGGCACATCGGCGGCGATATGCGGCTCGCCCATGTATTCGCGCGTCTGCATCGCGACGAGCCGGCTCACCGTGCGCGCCGAATTCACGGCTGTTCGGACCCTCCCGATAGAGGTCGTCCGGGCGAGCCGCGGCGGAGGCCAGAAGCTTCACGCGGTGATCGTACAGTATGTCGACGAGCCAAGTGAAGCGCCGCGCCCGGTCGCCCGCGTCGCCGGTCATCCTGGGTATGCCCGACAGGAACAGCACCGAGAAACCGGCGGGCGAGCTCGAGGTAGTCGCGCTGCGACCGCGGGCCGTCGCACAGCGTCGCGAAGTCGAACCAGACGGCGCTGCCCGCCCGCCGCCGGGCACGGATCGTCCGCCCCTCGACCGAGAGCTTCGGGTCCTCGTCGGGCCAGCGCGCATCGACTCGAACGCCGCCGCCAGCGCCGCGTCGGACCGGGGCCGCCAGCGGCGACGTGCCAGGTCTCGACCTGCTCCAGCGCCCGCAACCGGTAGTCGACCCCGGCCTCGACCTCGACGACGTCCAGCCACTGTCTTCAGCAGCGCGATCGTCGGCAGGAAGCGCTCGCGCTGCAGCCCGTCGGGCCACAGCCGGTCGGGCGCGTAGTTGGTCGTCAGCACGAACACGACGCCGTGCTCGAAGAGCGCGCGTCAGCAGGCGGCCGAGAATCATGGCGTCGGCGATGTCGGACACGTGAAACTCGTCGAAGCAGACGAGGCGCCACTTGCGCGCGATGCGCGCGGCAACGGTGGCGAGCGGGTCCGGCTCATGCTTCACCCGCGCAAGGTTCTCGTGCACGTCGCGCATGAATGCATGGAAATGGACGCGCGGTCTTGCGCCGGATGGCGACCGTCGCGAAAAAGCCGTCCATGAGGAAGCTCTTGCCGCGCCCGACGCCGCCCCAGAGATAGACCCCGCGCGGGACGTCGGGCGGCGCGAAGAGCTTCTTGAGCGTCGACTGCCGCGCGTCGCGAAAGGCCTCGAGCTCGGCGGCGAGGCGCTCCAGCCGGTCGCGCGCGGCGGCCTGCGCCGCGTCGAGCGTCGTGCCGCGAGCGGCGAGGATCGGCGCGAGCCACTCGCGAAGAGCGCCGAGGCGCGGGCGTCGTACCGGCAGGCGGGAAGCGCGTCGTTCATCGGCCGGAAGTGGTGCGGTCATCGGGCCGGACCGTCGAGGCTAAAGATTGAGCGTCCGTCCGTCCACCGCGAGCGCCGCTTCCTTCGTCGCCTCGGACAGCGACGGATGCGCGTGGCAGATTCGCGCGAGATCCTCGCTCGGCCGCGCCGAACTCCATCGCGACCACGCCCTCGGCGATGAGCTCGGACGCCAACGGTCCGATGACGTGCATGCCGAGGATGCGGTCGGTCGCGGCGTCAGCCAGAGATCTTGACGAAGCCCGTCGTGTCGCCCATTGCGCGCGCGCGCGCCGTTGGCCGCGAACGGAAAGCTGCCGGCGCGATAAGCGACGCCCTCGGCCTTGCAGCTGCTGCTCGGTCTTGCCGACCCAGGCGATTTCCGGCGACGTGTAGATGACCCACGGCACCGTGTTGAAATCGACGTGCCCGTGCTGGCCGGCGATGCGCTCCGCGACGGCCACGCCCTCCTCCTCAGCCTTGTGCGCGAGCATCGGGCCCGCGCACGACGTCGCCGATGGCCCAGACGTTGCCGAGGTTCGTGCGGCAATCGCCGTCGACGGCGACGAAGCCGCGCTCGTCGAGGCCGAGGCCGACCGTCGCGGCGCCAAGGCCGGCCGTGTGCGGCACGCGGCCGATCGAAACGATCAACCGGTCGAACGTCGTCGCGCTGCGCCTTGCCTTCGGCGTCGGTGTAGCGGACCACGACGTCGTCGGCCGATACGTCGACACCGGCGATCGCGACGCCGGTGTGGATCGCGAGGCCCTGCTTCGCGAACGCCCGCTTCGCTTCCTTCGCGACCGCCTCGTCCGCGGCGGCGAAGGAAGGCGGGCAGCGCTTCCAGCACCGTCGTCTGCGCGCCCAGCCGTCGCCACACGCTGCCCATCTCGCAGTCCGATCACGCCAGCGCCGACGACGCCGAGCCGCTTCGGCACTTCGGTCATGGCCAGCGCGCCGGCGTTGTCGAGCACGCGCACGTTGTCGAATGCGACTCCGGGCAGCGGCGCGGGGCGTCGGAGCCGGTCGCGACGATCACGTGCGTCGCGGCGAGCTCGGCGGCGGTTTCGAGCGGCCCGTCGACCTTGATCGGTCCAGCCGGCGTCGGCGCCGCCTCCGGCGAACGCACCCCGGCCGTGGAAGAACGCGACCTTGTTCTTCTTGAACAGGAACAGGATTCCGTCGTTGTTCTGCGCCGACGACCTTCTCCTTGCGCGCCTGCATCCGCGGCACGTCCATCGCGAGGCCGTCGATCGCGATGCCATGGTCGGCGAATCGCGTGCCCGGCGTGCTCGAAGTGCTCGGACGACTGCAGCAGCGCCTTCGACGGAATGCAGCCGACGTTGGTGCAGGTGCCTCCCGGCGCGGGCTTGCCGCCGGCGCGCGTCCAATCGTCGATGCAGGCCGTCCTGAACCCGAGCTGCGCGCAGCGAATCGCGGCGATGTAGCCGCCGGGCCGGCGCCGATCACCACGACGTCGAAGCGTTCGGTGTCGCCATCGCGGGCATCAGAGATCGAGCAGCAAGCGCGCCGGATCTTCGAGCGCTTCCTTGATCGCGACGAGCGACAGCACCGCTTCGCGGCCGTCGATGATCCGGTGATCGTAGCGATTGCGCGAGGTAGTTGATCGGCCGCACGACGACCTGTCCGTTCTCGACGACTGCGCGCTCGCTTGCGTCGCGTGGACGCCGAGGATCGCCGACTGCGGCGGATTGATGATCGGCGTCGAGAGCATCGAGCCGAACACGCCGCCGTTGCTGATCGTGTACGTGCCGCCGGTCAGCTCGTCGACGGTGAGCTTGCCGTCCTGCGCGCGCTTGCCGAAGTCGGCGATCTGCTTCTCGATCTCCGGCGATCGACAGCTGGTCGGCGTCGCGGATGATCGGCACGACCAGGCCCGCGCGGGCTGCCCACCGCGATGCCGATGTCGAAGTAGCCGTGATAGACGATGTCGGTGCCGTCGATCGACGCGTTGACGGCCGGGAATTTCTTCAGCGCGTGCACCGCCGCCTTGACGAAGAAGCCCATGAAGCCGAGCTTGACGCCGTGCTCCTTCTCGAACCGGTCCTTGTACCGGTTGCGCAGATCGATCACCGGCTGCATGTTGACTTCGTTGAACGTCGTCGAGGATCGCGGCGGTCGACTGCGACTGCACGAGCGCGCTCGGCGACGCGCTGGCGCAGCCGGGACATCGGCACGCGCTGCTCGGGACGGCTGCGACGCGACTGCAGCGCGCAGCCGACGGTCGGCGCGCGGCCGGCGCGTGCGGTCCGCGCGACGGCGCGGCGGTGCGGCGGTGCGGCGGCGCGCGCCGGTGCGCGCGGCTGCCGGTGCGGCGTTGCGCCGCGATCACGTCGCCCTTCGTGATCCGGCCGCCGCGGCCGGTGCCGTCGACGTCGGCCGGATTCACGGCGAGGTCCGCCATCATCTTGCGCGCAGCAGGACAGCGCGGCCGGTCGCAGCGGCGGCGGCTGGCGGCGCGCGCGGCCGGCGAGCCGACTGCGGCAGGCGATGCGTGGCGGCGGGCGACGCGACTGCGCCGGCGATGTCGCGGCCGGCGACGCAACGGCGCGGCGTCGCTGTCGATGACGGCGATGACCTCCTGGCCCGCCACGGTCGCGCCGTCGGCCTGCCGGATCTCGACCGAGCACGCCTGCCTGCGGCGCCGGCAGCTCGAGCACCACCTTGTCGGTCTCGACGTCGACCAGGTTTTCGTCGCGCGCCACCGCTTCGCCCACCTTCTTGTGCCAGCTGACGAGGGTCGCCTCGGCGACCGACTCCGGCAGCTGCGGAACCTTGACTTCGACTCGCATCACATTCCAGTTGACGCTCTGTCTTATCGATCGCGCGTCGCGACGAGCATCTTCGCCCATCGTGAGAGCTCGGCCGCGAACGCGTCCTCGATCAGCTGCTTCTGCTGCTGCGAGGTGCTTCGACATGTAGCCGACGGCGGTCGACGCCGACACGGGCCGGCCCGGCGTACGCGACGATCTGCTTCGGCAGCGCGTCGGCGCGGTAGATAGGCGCGCAGCCGGTACCACGCGCCCTGGTTCTGCGGCTCTTCCTGGCACCAGACCACTTCCTTCGCCTGCGGAAACTGCGCGAGCGCCGCGCGTGAACTCGGCATGCGGGAACGGATACTGCTGCTCGACGCGGATGATCGCGACGTCGCGGATCTTGTGCTCGCGCCGGTGCGCGACGAGCTCGTAGTAGATCTTGCCGCTGCAGGCGATGACGCGCTTCACGTTCTTCGCCGTGAGCGCCTCGACCTCGCCGATCACGTTCTGGAAGCGTCCGTCCGCGAGCTCGTCGAGCGTCGACACGGCATCCTTGTGCCGCAGCAGGCTCTTCGGGCTCATGACGATCAGCGGCCGCCGGCAGCGACGGAGCATCTGCCGGCGCAGCAGGTGATAGATCTGCGCGGGCGTCGACGGCACGCACACCTGCATGTTGTGCTCGGCGCAGAGCTGCAGGTAGCGCTCGGGCCGCGCCGACGAATGCTCGGGCCCCTGCCCTTCGTAGCCGTGCGGAAGCAGCATGACGAGGCTGCAGATGCGGCCCCACTTCGCTTCGCCCGACGCGATGAACTGGTCGATCACGACCTGCGCGCCGTTGGCGAAATCGCCGAACTGCGCCTCCCAGATCACGAGCCGCTCGGGATCCGGACGTCGTGTAGCCGTACTCGAACGCCGAGCACCGCGTTCTCGGTCAGCACGGAATCGATGACCTCGAACGTCGGCTGGCCGTCCTTCACGTGCTCGAGCGGAATCCACGTTCCGGAATCCCACTTCTCGCGGTTCTGGTCGTGCAGCACGGCGTGCCGATGCGGCGAACGTGCCGCGCCCGACGTCCTGGCCCGAGATGCGCACGCCGTAGCCGTCGTTGAGCAGCGTCGCGTACGCGAGCGTCTCGCCCATTCCCCAGTCGAGCGGCAGCTTGCCTTCGCCCATCGCCTTCCGGTCGGCGACGACCCGCTCGACGCGCGGATGCAGCTTGAACCCTTCGGGAATCTGCGCGAGCCGCTTCGACGAGCGCCTTCAGCGTCTTGAGCGGCACCCGCGGCGTCGTACGGCTCCTTCCAGCTCGTGGCCCTTGAACGACGACCAGTCCACCGTGTACGGCGGCTTGTAGTTGGACAGGATGGTCGTGTTGGTGTGAAGCCCTTGTCGGCCGCGTTGCGGTAGGTGGCGATCATCGCCTCGGGCTCTTCCGGCTCGACCACGCCGGCGGCGACGAGCTTGTCGGCGTAGAGCTGCCGCGTGCCCGGGATGCTGCGCGATCTTCTTGTACATCAGCGGCTGCGTCACCATCGGCTCGTCGGCCTCGTTGTGCCCGAGCCGCCGGAAGCAGACGAGATCGATGAAGACGTCGCGGTGGAACTGCTGCCGGTAGTCGAGCGCGATCTCGATCGCGAGCAGGCACACTTCCGGATCGTCGCCGTTGACGTGCAGGATCGGCGCCTCGGCCATCTTCGCGATGTCGGTGCAATAGATCGTGCCGCGGGTGTCGCGCGGATCGGACGTCGTGAAGCCGATCTGGTTGTTGACGACGATGTGGATCGTTCCGCCGGTGTAGAAGCCGCGCGTCTGCGCCATGTTCAGCACTTCCTGGTTCACGCCCTGCGCCGGCGACCGCGGCATCGCCATGGATCAGCACCGGCAGCACCGTGTCGCCCTTCGACGTCGCCCCGCCGGTGCTGGCGCGCGCGCACCGAGCCCTCGACGACGGGATTCACCGCTCTCGAGGTGCGACGGATTGAACGCGAGCGTCAGGTGCATCGGGCCGCCGGGCGTGACGACGTCCGACGAAAAGCCCTGGTGATACTTCACGTCGCCGGCGCGTGAACTCCTGCGCGTGCTTGCCTTCGAACTCCGAGAAGAGATCGCGCGGGCATCTTGCCCAGCGTGTTGACGAGCACGTTGAGGCGCCCGCGATGCGCCATGCCGATCACGGTCTCCTGCACGCCCTGCGCGCCGGCGCGCTGGATCAGGTGATCGAGCATCGGGATCATCGTGAGCCCGCCCTCGCCGGAAAAGCGCTTCTGCCCGACGTACTTCGTGTGCAGGTAGCGCTCGAGCGTTTCCGCCGCGGTCAGCCGCTCCAGGATGTGCCGCTGCTGCGCGGCCGGTGTACGTCGGCCGCGCGCGAATCGGCTCCAGCCGCTCCTGGATGAAGCGCTTGGTCGGCGTGTCCGAGATGTACATGTACTCGGCGCCGAGCGTGCGGCAATACGTCTCCTCGAGCGCGGCGATGAGGTCGGCGAGCCGCATCCGGTCGGTGCCGGCCTTGAACGAGCCGACGTCGAACTCCGTGTCGAGGTCGGCCGGCGTGAAGCCGTAGCTCGCGAGGTCGAGATCCGCGATGTAGCGCGCTTTCCTGCCGCTTGAGCGGATCGAGGTCCGCGTGGAACATCCCGAGCGTGCGGAACTTGCTGATGAGCCGCAGCACGAGCACCTGCTTGCGCATCGTCGACGCATCGACCATCGCGCCCGCGACCTTGCGGTGCTTGCCGAGCTCGATGAACGACTGGATGATCGGCGCGTGCGCGACGTCGGACGCGCCCGCCGCGCAGCGAGTCGAAATACGCCCGCCACTCGCCCGCTCACGTCGGCCGGATTGGCGAGGTAGCGCTCGTACTGCTCCTCGATGTACGGAACGTTGCCGCCGAACAGCGTGCTCCCCGATGCGAATTCCTGCATGCGTGCTCATCGTGCGACCTCGTCGTTCGTTCGCGCGCTTCGCGTCCCGTCCGCCCGCGCGCCTATTTCCGCCCGGCTGCGCCGACCGCTCGCCGATCGACTTCACCGACCGGCGCGTCGCCCCGGTGAAGAGCTGCCGCGGCCGGCCGATCTTGTATTCGGGATCGGCGATCATCTCGTTCAACTGGGCGATCCAGCCGACGGTGCGGGCGAGCGCGAAGATCGCGGTGAAGAGCGGCACCGGGATGCCGATCGCCTTCTGCACGATGCCCGAATAGAAGTCGACGTTCGGATAGAGCTTGCGCGACACGAAATACTCGTCCTCGAGCGCGATCTTCTCGAGCGCCATCGCGAGCTTGAACAGCGGATCGTCGCCGAGGCCGAGCTCGCCCAGCACCTCGTGGCACGTCTCCCGCATCAGCTTCGCGCGCGGGATCGTAGTTCTTGTAGACGCGGTGGCCGAAGCCCATCAGCTTGACGCCCGAGTTCTTGTCCTTGACCTTGGCGATGAACTCGCCGATCTTGGCCGACGCCGCCCATCGCCTGGATCTGGCCCAGCATGTTGAGGCACGCCTCGTTGGCGCCGCCGTGCGCGGGCCCCACAGGCAGGCGACGCCGGCGGCGATCGCCGCGAACGGGTTCGTGCCCGACGACGCGCACATGCGCACCGTCGACGTCGACGCGTTCTGCTCGTGGTCGGCGTGCAGGATGAAGATGCGGTCGACCGCCCGCACCAGCACGTCGTTGACCTTGTAGTCCTCGCAGGCGTGGCGAACATCATCCGCATGAAGTTCGCCGCGTAGCGAGAGGTCGTTGCGCGGGTACATGTACGGCTGGCCGACCGAATACTTGAACGCCATCGCGACCAGCGTCGGCAGCTTGGCGATGAGGCCGGATCGCGGAGATGTCGCGCTCGCGCGCGTCGTGGAGGTTCATCGAGTCCGGGTAGAACGCCGACAGCGCGCCGACGAGCCCGGTCATCACGGCCATCGGATGCGCGTCGCGCCGGAAGCCGCGCATGAAGAAATGCATCTGCTCGTTGACCATCGTGTGGTTGGTGACCCGGCTCACGAAATCCTTCATCTGCGCGGGCGTCCGGCAGCTCGCCGTAGAGCAGCAGGTGGCAGACTTCGAGGAAGTCGCATTTCACCGCGAGCTCCTCGATCGGATAGCCGCGATAGAGGAGCTCGCCCTTGTCGCCGTCGATGTAGGTGATCGTCGAGTTGCACGCGGCGGTCGACATGAAGCCCGGGTCGTAGGTGAACTTGCCGGTCTTCGCGTAGAGCGTCCGGATGTCGATCACCGTCCGGCCCGATCGTCCCCTGCAGGATCGGGAAGGTGACGCTCGGCGAACCGTCGGAGAAGGTCACGGTGGCGGTGCGGTCGGTCATGATATCGGCTCCATCCAGGGCTGATCGTGCGCCGGCGTCGCTTCCGGCGCACCCCAACTTCGCTCCTTCGGCCGATCGGACTCTCGGTCGGCTCTCTACTTCGGTACCGCCGGCAACTGCCCTCACGCCGAGCGCAGCGCGCGCCACCAGGGACAGCAATCCCGGATCGGCCGGCTCCGCCCGGCCCGCGATCAGATCCCACAACTCGCCGTCGGCGAGATCGAGCAGCCGGTCGAGCGCCGCCACGTCCTCCGCCGACATCGCGCTTCCCCGCGCGTCGAGGTAACGCGCGAGGATCAAGTCGTTCTCCAGCATGCCCCGCCGGCAGCGCCAGCGCAGGCGATTGAGCTCGGTCGCGTCCATGTGGACCAGGCGGCGCATCACACCGCGCGCTTGACCATGATCTCCTTGATCTTGCTGATGGCCTTGGTCGGATTGAGTCCCTTCGGGCAGACGTCGACGCAATTCATGATCGTGTGGCAACGGAAGAGGCGGTACGGATCCTCGAGGTCGTCGAGACGCGCGCCGATCGCTTCGTCGCGCGTGTCGGCGATGAAGCGGTAGGCGGCGAGCAGCCCCGCCGGGCCGACGAACTTGTCGGGATTCCACCAGAACGAGGGGCATGCCGTCGAGCAGCACGCGCAGAGGATGCACTCGTAGAGGCCGTCGAGCTCTTCGCGATCCTCGGCGACTGCAGCCGCTCCTTCTCGGGCGGCGGCGAATCGTTGACGAGATACGGCTTGATCGAGTGGTACTGCTTGAAGAACTGGCTCATGTCGACGATCAGGTCGCGGATCACCGGCAGGCCCGGCAAGCGGGCGGATCTCGACGGGCTCCTTGACGTCGTTCAGGTTCGTGATGCAGGCGAGTCCGTTCTTGCCGTTGATGTTCATCGCGTCCGAGCCGCAGACGCCTTCGCGGCAGCTGCGGCGGAAGGACAGCGTGTCGTCGACCGCCTTCACCGCGGATCAGCGCGTCGAGCAGCATCCGGTCGTGCGGATCGAGCGCGACGTCGTAGTCCTGGATGTACGGCTTCGCGTCCTTCTCGGGGTCGTAGCGGTAGATGCGGAATTTCATGGTGCGGCGAGCGGAGCCTAGTAGGTGCGGGTCTTCGGCGGAAAGGCTTCCACCGACACCGGCTTCATGTTCACCGGCTTGTACGCGAGGCGGTTGCCTTCGCGATACCACAGCGAATGCTTGAGCCAGTCGACGTCGTCGCGGTTCGGGTAGTCGCTTCGCGCCTGCGCGCCGCGCGACTCGCGCCGGGCCTCGGCCGAGACGATCGTCGCCTTCGCCGTCTCGATCAGGTTGTCGAGCTCGAGCGCCTCGACCCGCGCCGTGTTGAAGGTCTTGCTCTCTGTCCTTGATCGCCGTGCGCATTACGCGCTGCTCGAGCTCGCTCACCTTGCGCACGCCTTCCGCGAGGAGCTCCTGGTTGCGGAAGACGCCGCAGTGCGGCCTGCATCACGCGGCGCAGGTCGTGCGCGACCTCCGGCACCGACTCGCCCGACGCCGCGGCGTCGAGCCGCGCGAGCCGCGCCCGCGACATGTCGGCGGCATCGGCCGGCAACGCCTTGTGCGGCACGCTGCGGAGGTTCTGCTCGACGATGAAATTGCCGGCGGCGCGCCCGAAGACGATGAGGTCGGTCAGCGAATTCGTGCCGAGCCGGTTGGCGCCGTGCACCGACACGCACGCGCACTCGCCGACCGCGTAGAGGCCGTTGACGACGGCGTTGTGGTCGCCGTCCTTCGGCGCCACGACCTGCCCGTGGATGTTGGTCGGCACGCCGCCCATCTGGTAGTGGATCGTCGGCACGACCGGAATCGGCTCCCGGATGCAGTCGACGTTCGCGAACTTGAGCGCGATCTCGCGGATCGACGGCAGCCGCTTCATGATCACGTCGGGCCCGAGATGATCGAGCTTCAGCAGCACGTGGTCCTTGTGCGGACCGCAGCCGCGCCCTTCCTTGATCTCCTGGTCCATCGACCGGCTGACGACGTCGCGCGACGCGAGATCCTTGAGGTTCGGCGCGTAGCGCTCCATGAAGCGCTCGCCGTTGCAGTTGAGGAGAATCCCGCCCTCGCCGCGCACGCCTTCGGTGATCAGCACGCCGGCGCCCGCGACGCCGGTCGGATGGAACTGCCAGAACTCCATGTCCTCGAGCGGGATCCCGGCGCGCGCCGCCATGCCGAGGCCGTCGCCGGTGTTGATGAACGCGTTGGTCGACGCGGCGAAGATGCGGCCGGCGCCGCCGGTCGCGAACAGCGTCGCCTTGGCCTGCAGGATCACGACCTCGCTCGTTTCCATCTCGAGCGCGACCACGCCCAGCACGTCGCCGTCGGCGTCGCGGACGAGGTCGAGCGCCATCCACTCGACGAAGAACTGCGTGCGCGCGCGGACGTTGCGCTGGTAGAGCGTGTGCAGCAGCGCGTGCCCGGTGCGGTCGGCCGCGGCGCAGGCGCGCTGCACGGCCTTCTCGCCGAAGTTCGCCGAGTGCCCGCCGAACGGCCGCTGGTAGATCGTGCCGTCGGCGTTGCGGTCGAACGGCATGCCGAAATGCTCGAGCTCGTAGACGACCTGCGGCGCCATCTTGCACATGTACTCGATCGCGTCCTGGTCGCCGAGCCAGTCCGAGCCCTTGATCGTGTCGTACATGTGCCAGAGCCAGTTGTCCTCGGACATGTTGCCGAGCGCGGCGCCGATGCCGCCCTGCGCCGCGACCGTATGCGAGCGCGTCGGGAACACCTTCGAGAGCACGGCGACCGACAGCCCGGCTTCGGCGAGCTGCAGCGACGCGCGCATGCCGGAGCCGCCGGCGCCGACGACGATCGCGTCGAACTTGCGGACGGGAATCGTCATGCCGCGGCATCAGCCCCGGCCCCACAGCAGCTGCAGCGTCCAGCCGAGATAGGCGACGAGCGCACGATGACGGTGACCGTCTCGAGCAGCAGCCGCATGCCGGCGGGCTTGATGTAGTCCATCAGGATGTCGCGCACGCCGATCCACGCGTGATAGAGCAACGCCACCATGAACAGGAACGACGCGAGCTTGAAGCCGCCGTGGGCGAAGAGGTCCGGTCCACAGCGGATAGTCGATGCCGCCGTTCCACAGCACGATCGCGAGCACCAGCAGCGTGTAGACGCGCCATGACGACGGCGGTCAGCCGCTGGATGAGCCAGTCCATGAGGCCGTAGTGCGCCCCGACGGCGTGCCGGCGCGTCACCACAGCCGCGCCCCCAGGATCAGCGTCAGCGCGAGGCTCAGCACGAGCACCACGGCGCTCGAGCGGCGGGCGGGCTCGAGCTCGATCCCGCGATGGATGTCGAGCAGCAGGTAGCGGATGCCGGCGCAGAAGTGATGCAGATACGCCCAGAGAGAGCGCGATGAGCACGAGCTTCGCGACCGGATGCGAAAAGCTCGCCTTCATCGCCGCGTACGCCTCGGGCGGACGCGAGGCTCCGCGGACACCGCGTACAGCAGCAGCGGGATCCCGGCGACGACGAGCAGCGCGCCCGACGCGCGGTGCAGGATCGAGACGATTCCCGGCAACGGCAACCTGATCCGCGGCAG
>ERZ1370068.60-contig-10050_pt1 | contig 65412 bp, 84 predicted proteins | sample MGYA00561227_ERZ1370068 | MGnify/ENA primary metagenome ERZ1370068 (study PRJEB38410, sample SAMEA6850437) | metagenome | study: Metagenomic assessment of the ecological functions of the soil: analysis of the soil microbiota associated with the... | reverse complement strand
GTTACTGTATTACTGGCCTGGATCGCCGAAACCTTCCGCTGGCACCAGCAGGTCAGCAGCAACCCGCCGCTGGCGATGAGCGCCATGCCGGCAAGCGTCAACGCATCGGGAAGATCGCCGAGCGCGCAACCAGCCGATCAGCGTCGCGAATACCAGATGAATATACGGTGAACGGGTCAGCGCGGAGGCCGGCGCGCGCTGGAACGCGAGAATGAACAGGAAATGCGCGACGGTGCCGAGCGTGCCGATCGCCGCTATCAGCGCGACGTCGGTCCACGTGATGTCGATCCGCGATCCGAACCACGGCCAGATCAGCGTCATCAGCCCCGCGCCGACCAGCGTGGGGTAGAACAGCGTCACCCGCGGATCTTCGCCCGCTAGCATGCGCGTTGTGATCTGGTACACTGGCGTAGCAGGCGGCGGATGCGCAGCGCGAGCAGCGAGGCGCCGCGGAACAGGTCGGCGCCCGGCTGCACGATCATCAGCATCCCCGCGACGCCGGCGGCGACGAAGGCGAGGCGCGCCGGCGCCAGCCGCTCGTGCAGGAACACGACGGCCAGCACGATCACCAGCGTCGGCGTCGGGTAGTTGAGCGCGCGGACGCGTCGGCCAGCGGCAGGAACCTGAGCAGCGCGACAGGAAGCAAGACGAGGAGCCGATGAGCAGCACGCCGCGTATCAGCTGCATCCGCAGCTGCCGCGTGTGGACTATGCGCGTACCCATCGTCGGCGCCAGCCAGATCAGCATGACGATCACCTGGAATCCCCAGCGGGTCCATACCAGCAGCGGCACCGGATACCGGGCTGTCAGCGTCCTGGCGATGGAATCGCCCACTGCGAAGCACGCGACCGCACCGACGATCATGAAGACCGCCGACGACGGGACGTGCGCGTATCCGTGGGTCATTTGGTCGTGGCCAGGAAGGCGTATGAGCGGCGCCTCCTGCGCCGCCCGCAACGCGAGCACAGAGGTCGATTTTCTCGAGCGATTCGCGATAACCGCGGTCTCCCGCGTCGAAGTTGGCGGCGCGCGACTCGAACAACGCGACGAACTGCGCGCGCTCGCCGGCCGTGCACGCGCCATCGGCCCATGTCGGAACGTAACCCTGCATTTCGCGCGCGCATCCGGGTCAGGACGTCGGCATGGGCCGCGGAACCACGCTGTCAACGCCGCCGGCCGCGTGGCCGGATGGGACACGGCGCCTCCTCCAGGACCGTCAGCGCGTCGCGCGCGGCGATTTGCGGATCCAGGCCTGAGCGCCATCGCCCGCGCGAGGAGCGCGGGTCGCGGAAGCTGGCCGAGCGCCGCGAGCGCGTCGTCACGCTCGTTCCGGTCTTTGCCGCTCTTCGCGATGACCAGCAGCGCGTCGAACAGGCGCGGCGCATCCTGGCCCATCGTCGCGCGGCAGTCGCCACGAGTACGATGCGACGGGTATCCGGCGGACTGACCTTGCGGTGAGTGAGCCAGCGTTGCGCGAGGCGCTGCGCGCGCCCGCGCAAGCGCGGCGTCGTGGCCGCGCTCGGCCACCAGCGGCAGCGCCGTTTCGCGCAACCGCAACACCTCGGGCGTGTCGCCTTGGCTCGAAAGCCAGCCCAAGGCCCGCGCGCGTGAGCCGCAGCCTGCGGCGAATCCACGCAGCGAACTTCGCGTCGTTGGCAGGCGCGACCATCGCCTGCGGAACGCCGCGGCCAGATCTGAACGCGCGCAGCGCGGCCACGCGCGATCGGGGTCGCTCGCCCGCCGTGCGGCGAGCGGCAGCACTTCCTGGTACCTGATCGCGCCGCTGCGCGCCAGCATCTCCATGTCGGCCAGCAGCACCGCGTAGTCGGCGCCGGCCAGCACGCGCTCGGCCTTCCCCAGCGACGCATACAACGCGGGCGTGAGGCGCGGCAGATAGTAGCCAACGCCGCTGCGATTGGCGACGACCCATTGCGGACAGCGCGTCGTCGGCAGCGCTACATCCTCTGCGTCGCGTCGCGCACCAGCGTACAGACCTGCTGGCCGCGGGCCGCGTCGCCGTACTCGAAGCAGGCCAGGAATACCCAGCGCTTCGCCCGTGGCGGCCGGAACGCCGACCGGGCACGAACCGCTCCTGCGCTCAGCGCGAGCGCGGGGGCGGCGCTGCAATCGAGCTCGACGCGGAGCAACGGCAACACCGCGCGCTCGACATAGCCGCGAAATGCCGGAACCAGCGCGTCGTCGGTCGCGGCGAGCGCCGCGAAGAAATCCTCGGCGGTCGCGTTGCTCCACGCGAACTTCGCCATGTAGCGGCGGCCACGCCTTCGCGGAATTTCTCCGGCCCCAGCCATTGCTCGAACATGGCCAGGATCGACTCGCCTTTCGCGTAGGTGATGCTGTCGAACGCCGCGCGCACTTCGCCGTATTCGGTGACGGGCTGGCGGATGCGGCGGGTGCTCGACAGCCGATCGAATTCCATCGCCCTGTTGTGCGCTGGCGCGAGCGCCACCCGCCGCGCGGCCAGTCCGGGCGCAATTCCGCCGTGATCACGCTCGCCATCCACGACGCGAACGATTCGTTGAGCCAGATATCGTTCCACCACGGCCGGAATCACGTAGTCGCCGAACCACATGTGAGCGATCTCGTGCGCGGTGAGTGCCTACGAAGCGCTGCTCGAAGATCGGCGACAACTCGTCGGGACGCGCCAGCAGGATCTGCGCCGTGTACGTGATGAGCCCCGGGTTTTCCATCGCGCCGCCGAACGTCGCTTTCGGATAGGCGAGGAGGTCGAGCTTCGGGAACGGGTACGAACTGCCGAAATATTTCTCGGTTGCGGCGAGGATGGCGCCGGTGTTGGCGGCGGCGTACGCAGCCCCGCGCCGCGCGCCCCTTCGGCGTGATGATCGAAATCGGCGTGCGGCCCTGCCCCGCCTTGCCGCCGTCGCGCACGTCGAACGCGCCCACCGCAAATGCAGCGAGGTACGACGGCAATGGCGGCGTGCGCTGGAAGCTGACTTCGCGCCAGCCTGGCGCCGTCGCGCGTTCGGCCTGACGGGCATGTTGGCGAAGGCCCGCATCGCCGCGGGCACCTCCAGCGTCAGCTTCCACCCGCCTTGCGATCGGGCTCGTCGAACGAGGGGAAACACGCGCCGCGCGTCGAGCGGCCTGCACCGCGCTCATCGCGATACCACCCCCCGGCCTCCTGCTGCCGGAACAGGCCCACGGTGCCGACGCCTCGACCATGACCGGCGCCGCTGATCCATAGCCCGACCTCGCCCGGGCCGCGCAGGAGCCTTCGCGAATTGCAAACCGGTCACGTTGTCGCCGCTGCACCGTTCCGGCGGCTACGGTTTCTTCCTGCGGACCGAGGATTACGCGCGCTGCGCTTCGCGAATCGCTGAGATTCTTCGCGCTGAGCCAGACGAGATCGACGGGCTTGACGCACACGCACCTTGATCTCGATGGTGCCGCCGAAGGCTGTCGGCTGCCCGGATCGATCCGCAATTTCGGATCGTAGGTCAGCGGCACGACGTCAGCGCGGCAGCCGGCAGCCCCGGCACCGGTGACGCCGATTGCGCGAAAGCCTGCGCCGCGAAGAACCAGCGCGACCAGCGGCCAGCGAGCGCAAAGGCCGCGCGCGGCGGCGATGCACATGCGCGGAAATGCAGACGCGCGCCTGGGCGCGGAAGGGTGGAATGCCGAGCGTGGTCAAGATCGCGAGGAACTGCGAGAAAACGACGCCGGGCGACGAGCGGCCGCCGGCAGCGGGCTTCGCCTGATTTTACCCATCAACTTCGCGCTCGTGACCTCCTGCCAGCCGTTCATAGCCGCGATGTGCGTCGTGCGGCAACCTTACACTGACGGCCATGCACGATCTGCCGCTGCTTTCCACGTTGGCCGGCAGCCTCGCGGCCGCGCTCGGTCTTCGGCTGGGTCACGCAGCGGCTTGGCCTGTCGACGCTCGTGGGCTACATGCTCGCGGGCATCCTGGTGGGACCGTATACGCCGGGCTTCGTGGCCGACGCCGAATCTCGCCTCGCAGATGGCCGAGATCGGCGTCATCCTGCTGATGTTCGGCGTCGGCATGCACTTCCATCCGCAGGAACTGCTGCGCGTGTGGCGCATCGCCGTGCCGGGTGCGATCGCGCAGAGCGCGGTCGCGACGCTCGCTCGGGATGGGCGTGCGCGCGCTGGTTCGGCTGGAGCCAATGCCGCGGGCCTCGTGTTCGGCATGGCGCTCGTCGGTCGCCAGCACCGTGGTGCTGATGCGCATGCTCGTCGACGCAGGATCGCCTGAGCACGCGCGCCGGGCCACGTCGCGGTCGGCTGGCTGATCGTCGAGGACCTGTTCACCGTCGTCGCGCTCGTGGTGCTGCCCGGCGCTCGCCAGCGACTGCGGCGGACGCCGCGCAGTCTGGCATGCCGTTGCTGATCGCGCTCGTGCAAGGCCGCGGTCGTTCGCGCATGCTGGTCTGGTTCGTCGGCAACCGCGTGCGTTCCGCAGGTCGCTGGAGCGCGATCGGCGAAGACGCGCTCGGCGGAGCTGTTCACGCTGACCGGTGTTCGTCGTGGCGCTCGGCATCGCCGTGCTCGCGGCCCAGGTGTTCCACGTGTCGGTGGCGCTGGGCGCGTTCTTCGCCGGCCTGGTGGTCGGCCAGTCGCGCTTCGGCCCGCAGGCGGCGGCCGACATGACGCCGTTTCGCGACGTGTTCTCGGCGCTGTTCTTCGTGTCGGTCGGCATGCTGTTCAATCCCGGTTACGTGCTGGCGCATCCGTTCATGGTGCATCGCCGCGCGCTGGCCATCGTGCTGATCGTGAAGCCGCTCGTCGCGCTGGCGATCGTCGATGTGATCCGCGATGCCCGTGGCACCGCCGCCACGGTCGCGGTGGGGCCTCGCGCAGATCGGCGAGTTCTCGTTCATCCCGGCGACATTCTCGGCAAATCGCTCAGCGCCTGCCGGCCGAAGCATCCCGATGCGCTGGTGGTGGCGGCCATCAGTTTCTGATTGCCGTCAACTTCGCTGTTTCGCGCGTGCTCCGCAAGCACGAAACCCGTGGCGCGGAAGCCCGAGCCGCGCAACAACCGCTCGCCGAAGCCGTGACCCGGAGCCCGCAGCGCTGACGCGGATCCGCTCGTCGCGATCACGGGTTCAGGCGAGCTTGGCGCGGCACGTCATCGCACGCTGCGCCAAGGAGGGAATCGGACCTGTTGCGATCGCCGAGGACTTCGGGGCACTGATGACTATCGTGAAATGGGCGCGGCCGTCGTGTACGGAAATGCCAGCCGCCCGGACGTTGCGCGCCGCGCACCCGATCATGCCCGCGCCATCGTCGTGACGGACGCGGTGCTGGCGGAAAAATGCATCTGCATCGGGGCGCGCGCTCTGAACCCCGCGCAACTCACTCATCGCGGTGGCGCCCGGCGCTGAACGGGCGTGGCTTGCCGAGTTCGGCGCGACGTTTCATTTGCGGATAGCGCTGGGCGATGCGACGGGATTCGCTGGTGCAGCTGATCCGCCGGACGCTGTGACGGCCAGCACCGCGGCGCCGACGACCAGCAGCGCCGACAGCGCGGAGCGCCGGCGTCAGCGCGCGCGTCCGGTCACAGGCGCAGCAACAGCCGTGGACAGCAGCGGCGTCGCGTACGCAAGTTGACGCCGGTCACGCGCGGATCGCCGCGCTTCACATCGCGATGTCCCACACGACAGAACGCCGCGCCCATCGGCCCCAGGCCCAACGCGCAACCAGTTTGACGACGTCGCCGGAATCCAGCGCCGCTCGCGGCTCGAACAGACGCGCGGAGCACGCGAGCGAGAGCAACCCCGGATGCCAACGCGCAAGCCGTACCGATCGCCCACGATGCCATGAAAAACGGCGGTGTACGCGCGCGCGGCATAGCAGCGAGTAGCACGCCCACATCGGTCGCGGATCCCGCGTACGCCGAAGCGCGAAACCGAGGACCGAGCGCGTGTGCAGCGAGCACGTCGTCGGCGCTGACGCCGATTGCCAGTGCGGCGCTCGGCAAGGCCCAGCGGAGCGCCGCCAGTCCATGCCAGCCACGTCAGACGCCAGCCTGGCAGCAGCACCGGCGTCAGCACGCACTGAACACCCAGCAGCGGCCGCAGATAGCTGACCGAGATTGGCCACCGGACCGTGCCAGTTTGCGCGCAGCGCGAGAAACAGCAGGAAATGGAAACCCGAAAAGGCCGCCGATCCCGAGCAGCAGCGTCGGCAGCGGTGCCCTCCATTGACGCCATTGCGCAATCCCCGATCGCACCGATGACCAGCGCGCATCCGGTCAACAGGAACGGCGGCAGGTGAGCAGGGTGAGCCCCAGCGCGGCCAGCGTGCTCCACAGCACGATCGTGCCGGCAGCGGCGAGCAGCGGCAATATGGTATGCGGCGCCAGCCGACATGCACATGGGCCATCTCTTGCGATAATAGACGAACGCGTCCCGTCGAGGTCGCGGAATCGGACTCGCCTCAGCGGGAGCCATCATGACGGTCGCGCCAACGCCTATCGCTTGTGCACGGCACTGCCTCGCGCTGCTGGTCGTCGCGCCGCGCAATCGTCGCCCCGGTCCACGCGCGGCAGAGCGGCGCCGGCACGGCCCAAGGTCGTGTTGCAGGTGAGCGACGCCGACTCCGCGAAATGGAACCCCGCGCTCAACAACGCGCAGAACCTCCAGACGGACCCTGGCGCCGCCAACGTCGACGTCGGAGGTCGCCGCGGCTACGGACCCGTGCATCGGCGATGAGCTCGCGCCGGCCGACTCGCTGGTCGTCGGCAACCGGATCACGATCGAAGCGCTCGGCGCTCGCCGCGCGGCGTGCAGGTGGCCTGCTTGCGAGGATCACCATGCGACCAGCAAGCTTGCTGTCGACGCAGGCGGTACAGCGGGCAAGATCGAAGCCACAGCGCCCGCCGGCGTCGTTCGAAACCGCTGCAGCGCCAGCAGCAGGCGGCGGCGTACATCCGGCCTTAGCGCTGACGCGGAGCCATGCGTACCGCATCATCATCGGCGCCGGACTGATCTTTGCTGGCGCTCTTCGTCCTGCTGGTTCGTTCACTGCGCCGGCCGCCGCCATGGCCAGCGGCAGCGTTGTATTTTTTCTTCCCGTCTGGTTTTGTCGCCGCCGCCATCAACATGTGATGGGCGTCGCCGCGCCGTTACCCGTCGAAGAAGCCCCGATTTTCGCGGTGATTCGCGGTGCCGCGCGTGGCGCCGTTCGGTTCGGTACTATTCGCGGGGGCCTTCCTCCCGCGTCGCACGCTTTATGGAGCTTATGGAGCGGGTGAAGTAATCGAACCCTGTCGCTTTCAGCTCTGCTCACCATTGAGCTACACCCGCGCAGCCGTCATGTTAAAGCAGTTTGCTGCCCGCCGGTGCATCGGCGCCAGCCGATCCGGCGCCACGAGCCCTCCTCCTCGACGCAATCCGCAGCCGACGTTGCCCGCCGGCCGCACAAAGGCGTAAGGTTCACGTCGACGCTAGGGGTCTGGCCGCAAGCATCGAGCCGGGTGAGAACAGACCCTTGAACCTGATCCGGATAATGCCGGCGCAGGGAAGCGTGAAGTTCACACCTTCCGCTCCTCGCGCCTTCGCCCTGAGGAGAATCGCCATGAATGCCAACGACCAGTTCTTCGCGCGCGATGCGAAGGTGGACTCGGCCGCCGTCGCGCCACTGCCTGCTTCGCGCAAGATCTTCGTCGAAGGTTCGCGAGCGGACTCCGCGTGCCGATGCGCGAAATCTCGCAGAGCGATACGCCTGCCTCGTTCGGTGCCGAAAGAACCCGCCGCTGGCCGTTTACGACACGTCGGGGCCGTACACCGATCCGAACGCGGAGATCGATGTCCGCAAGGGACTCGCGCCGCTGCGGTCGCGTGGATCGCCGAACGCGACGACACCGTCGAGCTCGACGGACCGACGTCGGCGTTCGGCCAGCGCGCGGCTCGCGATCCGGAGCTCGCCGGGCTTGCGCTTCGACCTGCACCGCAAGCCGCTGCCGCGCGAAAGCCAGTGCGCAACGTCACGCAGATGCATTACGCGCGCCGCGGCATCGTCACGCCCGGAGATGGAGTTCGTCGCGATCCGCGAGAATCTGCAACGCGCGACGACATGCTCGCGCACGCTGCCCGAGCTCGTGACGCGCCAGCATCCGGGCCAGAGCTTCGGCGCGGCGATCCCCGATGTCATCACGCCCGAGTTCGTGCGCGCTGAAGTCGCGCGCGGCCGCGCGATCATCCCGAACAACATCAACCATCCGGAAACCGAGCCGATGATCATCGGCCGCAATTTCCTCGTGAAGATCAACGCCAACATCGGCAACTCGGCGGTGTCGCTCGTCGATCGGCGAGGAGGTCGAGAAGATGACCTGGGCGATCCGCTGGGGCGGCGACACGGTGATGGATCTGTCGACCGGCAAGAACATCCACGAGACGCGCGAGTGGATCATCCGCAACTCGCCGGTGCCGATCGGCACGGTGCCGATCTACCAGGCGCTGGAGAAAGTCGACGGCAAGGCCGAGGACCTGACGTGGGAGATCTACCGCGACACGCTGATCGAGCAGGCCGAGCAGGGCGTCGACTACTTCACGATCCACGCCGGCGTGCTGCTGCGCTACATCCCGCTGACCGCGAAGCGCATGACCGGGATCGTCTCGCGCGGCGGCTCGATCATGGCCAAGTGGTGCCTCGCGCATCACAAGGAGAGCTTCCTCTACACGCGCTTCGAGGAAATCTGCGAGATCATGAAGGCGTACGACGTCGCGTTCTCGCTCGGCGACGGCCTGCGGCCCGGGCTCCGATTCACGACGCCAACGACGAGGCGCAGATGGCGCGAGCTCGCCACGCTTGGGCGAGCTGACGCAGGTCGCGTGGAAGCACGACGTGCAGGTGATGATCGAGGGCCCCGGCCACGTGCCGATGCACCTGATCAAGCACAACATGGACGAGCAGCTGCGGCTGTGCGGCGAGGCGCCGTTCTACACGCTCGGGCCGCTGACCACCGACATCGCGCCCGGCTACGACCACATCACGAGCGCGATCGGCGCGGCGATGATCGGCTGGTACGGCACGGCGATGCTCTGCTACGTGACGCCGAAGGAGCACCTCGGCCTCCCGAACAAGGCCGACGTCAAGGACGGCATCATGGCGTACAAGGTCGCGGCGCACGCCGCCGATCTCGCCAAGGGACACCCGGGCGCGCAGATCCGCGACAACGCGCTGTCGAAGGCGCGCTTCGAGTTCCGCTGGGACGACCAGTTCAACCTCGGCCTCGATCCCGACAAGGCGCGCGAGTTCCACGACGAGACGCTGCCGCAGCACGGCGCCAAGCTCGCGCACTTCTGCTCGATGTGCGGCCCGCACTTCTGCTCGATGAAGATCACGCAGGACGTGCGCGACTACGCCGCGAAGCTCGGCGTTTCCGACCAGGAAGCGCTGACCAAGGGAATGGAAGTGAAGGCCGTCGAGTTCGTGCGGCGCGGCGCCGAGATCTACAGTGCAAGGCAGTGATCGGCCGCCGTGGCGGCTCGAGCACTACTTCGACGCGGGAACCTCCACCTCAAGCGCCGGGCCATATGGCGTACAGATAGGCGGACTAAGGTCGTCGAGATCGCGGTCGCGGGAATCGCGGCGGCGTCGAAGATCCCGCATCTTTGCTGTCGGGCCAGACTCGCAGCGAGCTCGGATCGCGGATCTGCCGGCGCAGGAACGCTCTCGCCGCACGTAATCGGTCGGGCTGAACGGTACGTTGAGGTCCGGTCCGACCTTCGCGTCCCCCGCCAGGTTGAGCGTGCTGCGGCGGCAGACGATGAAGCTTGGTCGTGAACACGGTCAGGTCCGCGCCGGATTCGGATCCGTGGGCGGAAACGCTCGCGTGCGCGGTAGCAGCACCGGAAAGCGCGACGGTGAGCTGGGGCGCTGACGTCACCTCGATGCGCGCGATCTGATAAGGACCGTTGCTCCGGCGCAATCGGGCAAGCAGCGCCCGGCCGCGAGCCAGATGAGATAAAACGGCGCCCCGCGGTGGCCGGCGATCCAGGCCTTGAGCGGCGGCGCCAGCGTGCGGCCAACGGTTCGATGGCGATGTACGCGCGCGCACCGTCGACACGGTCGCGAGCAGCGGCGCGGCGGCAATGGTCGCGGCGAAACCATCGCTGGCGACGAATTTCACCGAATCCCTCCCGCCCCGCGCCTTGTAATAGCGTCGCCAGCGGAAGCGCCCGGCAGGTCGTCTGCGCGCTTGTACGCGACGTCCTGCGGAATCGCGATCGTCGCCGTCGCGGCGCTGACCAGCAGCGCTTCGACGCTGTGCCTCACCGTGCGCTCGCCGATGACGATCGTCAATCTCCGGCGACGTGCCGCCAGCGCTGGGCGAGGCTGACGGCGGCTGGCGAAGCCGTTTTCCCGATGAACCGCCGCGAGACCGCAAACAGGGCCAAAGCTGAGGCGCATCATCATCATTCCTCCGGCGCGGCGAGCCAGGCGCGATGCAACCGCCCGATCTTCTCGCCGCGTCCTGGAGCTCGAGGCTGCCGTGGTGCGCGCGGCCTCCTCCAGCAGCTGCTGCTGACCAGAACGAGATCCGTGGTACGACTCGTTGAAACCGGGTTTCCTCCGCCGCCAACGCCAGCCACTCATCGATCCCCTGATTTTCTCATCACCCCCCGCCTCCGGATCAGCGCATCGACGGTTTCGACAGACACGAGATCCGAGCGCGCCTCGTCGCGGCGCTCGTTTCTGTCGGTATTTTGGACTCCGGCGCCGCCGGCGCCTCGGCGCCGGCTGCGGACCCTCGATCCGGCGTCGTCGGCGGCCTTCTTCGGCGGCGCGCGACCCTTGCCGGTCGTCTTCGCGGCGCCGGTCGTCCGGCCGCGACGCTGCCGCCGCCGCCTTCCGCTCGCGCACGAGATCGTCGTAGAGAAATGAACTCGTCGCAATTGGCGATCAGCGGGTCGGACGTCGAACTCTGTGACACCGACGCCGATGACCACCTTGTCGTTCTCGCGCAGCTTGCGATCACGAGCGGCGAAAGTCCGAGTCGCCGCTGATGATCACGAACGTCTCCACGTGCGCCTTCGTGTAGCAAAGGTCGAGCGCGTCGACGACCATCCGATGTCGCAGAGTTCTTGCCGAGTTGCCGGACGTGCGGAATCTCGATGAGCTCGAACGACGCTTCGTGCATCGGCGCCTTGAACGCCTTGTAGAGTCCCAGTCGCAGTATGCCTTCTTGACGACGATGCTGCCCCTTGAGCAGGCAGCCGCTCGGAGCACCTTGCCGATGTCGAATTCTTCATAGCTGGCGTCACGCACGCCGAGCGCGTGATGAAATTCTCGAAATCGCAGAACAGCGCCATGTCGGCGAGCGACGTCGGGGAGAATGGCCATGCGGAGCCCCGCGTCAGGAACCGCGTATCCTCGCATCGAAATTCGCCGCGCGAAGAGCAGCCGCAACGCACGCTTACAACATCAGGCCGGCCGACGCCTGCCGGGTCGATCAGCGCACGGGCACGGCGCCGGCGCGCCCCCACACGCCCCGCTTGAACGCCTCGTAGCGGCCGGGCAGCTTGGCACCATCACCGCCAGCAGCCGCCGGTCCGCCGTGACCTCGATAGCTGCAGAATCTCGTGCCAGTCGCGGACGATGAGCGCTTCGCGCATCCGCGTGGCAGAACGTCGTCCCGCCTGTCCCGGTCGTGCACGTTGCCGGTGTAGACGTAGCGGATGCCCGCGCCGAAGCGCGATGTCGCGCGCGCGCGTGAGCGCTGCCGCCGGCGTGCGCGGCAGGTCGGTCATCTTGTAGTCGGGATGGAACGCGGTGAAATGCAGCGGCACGTCGGTGCCGAGCTCGCGCACGATCCACGCGGCATCGCCTCGATCTCGGCGTCGCGAATCGTTCTTGCCCGGGATCAGCAGCGTCGTGATCTCGAACCAGACGTCGGTCTCGCGCTCGCAGGTAGACGAGCGTGTCGAGCACCGGCTGCAGGTGCGCGCCGCAGAGCTTCACGTAGAACTCGTCGGTGAACGCCTTCAGGTCGACGTTGGCCGCGTCCATCTTCGCGTAGAACTCGCGCCGCGCGTCGACGCCGATGTAGCCGGCGGTCACGGCGACGCGTCTGCGATGCCGCGGCGCGGCACGCGTCGGCGGCGTCCATCGCGTACTCGGCGAAGATGACCGGATCGTTGTACGTGAAGGCGACGCTCCGTGCAGCCGCGCGCTCCGCCGGCGCCGGCGATCGCGTCGCGGCGACGCCGCGTCCATCAGCGTGTCCATCTCGCGCGACTTGCGAGATGTCCCAGTTCTGGCAGAACTTGCACGCGAGGTTGCAGCCGGCGGTGCCGAACGACAGCACGCGACGAGCCGGGATAGAAATGGTTGAGCGGCTTTTTCTCGATCGGGTCGATGCAGAAGCCCGGACGAGCGGCCGTAGGTCGTCAGCACCATCGCATCGCCTTCGCGCTGGCGCACGAAGCACGCGCCGCGCTGGCCTTCGTGCAGCCGGCAGTCGCGCGGACACAGGTCGCACTGGATGCGTCCATCGGGCAGCGGTGCCACCAGCGGCCGGGATAATCGTTCATCAGCTGCCACTCAGTTGGACCATCGCGACGCGTTCGCTGAACTTGCTGACCGTGTAGCGCGAAAGCGTCACGTCGTCTCCAGCAGTCGGCCGGCAAGCCGGCCTTGCGCTTGCAGCGCCACGAGGAACTCACGCGGGTCGGGCACCTGCTTCCCACACCTGCGGCAGAAACGTCGCGCGGTGGCGTGCCGCATTGGAGGATCACGCCATCGATCCCGGGCTGAGGCGCGCCAGCGACGTCATCCTCGTTCGCGCAGGGCGACCGGCTCGCTCGGTCCGAGCAGCGATACCTCGATCGGCATATCTGCGAACTCGTGCGCACCGAGCGGCGGAAACCGCGGGTCGCGGAACGCGGCGGCGACCGCGTTGGCGCGGACGTCGTCCGCCCAGCGGGCGTCGCGGTTCGACGCTGCCGATGCAACCGCGCAGCATGCTCGCCACGGCGCAGCGTCACAAACGTCGCCGCTTGTCAGTCGAGCGATGCGTGACGGATCGCCGCGGCTCTCGCCGAGCGCCGAGCTCGCTCGCGATCGCCTGCGCGGGCGATGGCGAGCAGCGACGTCGCCGAGGTCAGTGTCGGCGATTGCCACGGTCCACGAAAGCAAACGAGCGCATAGCCGACGACGCGCGCGCCGGTCGCCGGCCGTATCGCCGGAGTTGCGCAGGTCGAGCAACGCCGGCTCGAGCCGCGCGCCGCTGCGCACAGCAGCAGCCCGTTGATCGGTGTCGCGCCGCATGCCTGCTCGTGATCGAGATGTCGGCGACAGTGCGAGGATCGTGTCGGCGGTCGCGCGATCGATGCGCGCGCGCGTCGGCATACGCATGGTAGTGCGACAGATCCGAGCTGACGACGATCAGCGTTTCCGGCCCGCCCCACAACGCATCGAGCACGGCAGCCACATCGTCGGCGTCGCAGTAGCCGACCGCCAGCGGACACGAGCGCGAAGGTGTCGAGCACCGACTGCAGGAACGGCAGCTGCACCTCGAGCGCGTGCTCGGCGGCGTGCGCGCTGTCGTCGACGACGACTTGCGTCAGCGCGCCTTGCACGCTGGATGGCGGCGGCGTCGAGCGCGACCTCCCCGAGCGGCGTCGCGAAGCGCGTGCGCGCCCGTGGCACGGCGAGACCGCGCACCGGCACCCGATGCGTCGGCCCCAGCAGGACGACACGGGTGACGACGCCGCGCAACGGGCGAGGCGCGCGTACGCATGCCGCGGCCACCGGACCTGGAATAGACGTAACCAGCATGCGGGACGATCACCGCCTGCGGCGCCGCGCCTTTCGCGTTCGCCGCACCGGCCAGAAAGGCACGCACCTGCGCCGCCAGGCGGGCTCGCGTTTTCGGGATAGAAGCTGCCGGCGACGGCAGCGGGACGCACGTCGCGCATCGTGTCGGCATCACCTCGCCGCCGCTTGCGAACCGGTACGGGCAGTGGCGGCCGGCCATCAGGTGATTAGTCTTACCTCCAGCGCGCATCGGGTCCCATAGGCATCCATGCGTAAACTCGGCGGCAACCCCGTTCGCTGTCAGCCCCCGGTGCTCATGTCGCTGCCCGCTTTATCTCTGCTCGAAACCCGTGTGCTCGGCGTCCTGGTCGAAAAGCAGCACACGGTGCCCGACACCTATCCGCTCACCCTCAATGCGTTGGTGGCCGGATGCAACCAGAAGACGAGCCGGGATCCCATCCTCGACGCCACCGAAGACGAGGTGCAAGGGGCGATCGACCGCCTGAAGGCGCTATCGCTCGTCGTCGAATCGAGTGGCGGGCGCGTGATGCGCTACGCGCACAACGTCGCAGCGCGTGCTGGCAGTCCCGACGCAGGCGGTGGCGTTGCTCACGATCATCATGCTGCGGGGACCGCAAACGGTCGGTGAGCTGCGCATCCACAGCGAGCGGCTGCACCGCTTCGCCGACATCTCGTCGGTGGAGGCGTTTCTGCACGAGCTCGCAGAACGCAAGACGGGCTCGCTGGTCGTCGAATTGCCGCGCCAGCCGGGCGCGCGAAACGCGTTGGGCGCATCTGTTGTCCGGACCGCCCGTCGCGCCTGCCGGGGAGCCGCTTCCCGCGACCGACGGCTGGAGCGCGTGACCATCGGCGAGCTTGCGGCGATCAAGGCCAATGTCACGCAATTGCAACTCGAGCTTGCGACGTTGAAAACCACCGCTGAACGGCTCATGAAGGAGCTCGGGCTGCCCCTGTGTAGCGAATCAAGGAGAGGAAGACATGGATTTCGTCAACATGTTCGAAACAGCGAAACCAGTGGTGATCGCCTTTGCGCTCAAAGCCGCGGGCGCGATCGTTCTCTACATCATCGGCCGCTGGCTGATCGGCATCCGCCGGCAACGCTGATCACCAAGGCGCTCGAGCGGCAGAAGGTCGAGCCGACGATCGTCTGTTACATGGGCAACACGATCAGCGTCGCGTTGAACGTGCTGCTGGTCATCGGCATCCTCGGTTATTTCGGCGTCGAGACGACGTCGTTCGCAGCGTTGATCGCAGCGCTGGGCATCGCGATCGGCGCGGCGTGGGGCGGGCTGTTGTCCAACCTCGCGGCGGGCGTGTTCATCCTCGTCCTGCGCCCGTTCAAGGTCGGCGACTACGTGCTGGCCGCCGAAGTCGAAGGCACCGTGCGCGCGATCGGCATCTTCACGACCGCGATCGACGCGCCCGACAACGTGAACACGACGGTGGGCAACGCCAAGGTCATGAACGGCACGATCAAGAACTTTTCACACAACCCGTTCCGCCGCGTGGACCTGACCGCGCAGCTCGATCACACCGTCGATCCCCAGGATGCGATCCGCCGGTTGAAGGAGACGCTGCCGACGATCGCCAACGTGGTGAAGGCTCCGGCGCCGGACGTCGAGATCATCACGTTCAACGAGCGCGGACCCGTGCTGGCGGTGCGCCCCTACGTGCACACCGATCATCTACTCGGCAAGTGTACTTCGATACCAACAAGGCGATTCGCGCGACGCTCGGCGCCGCCGGCTATCCCGCGGCCGAAGCGCACGTGTTCGTGCGCCAGAAGACGGCGTGACGATCGGTGTCCGCCCCCGCCCGGAGGCGGGCATAGGTGTATTCGTTGCAGGGAGGCGACCATGGGCTTGCTCGACGGACTACTTGGCAACTTGATGGGCGGCATGACGCGCGGTGATCAGCAGGCGCAGGGTGGCAATCCGCTGTTGCTGATCGCGTTGCAGATGCTGCAGCAGAACGGCGGCATCCAGGGCCTCCCGACCAGGATGCAGCAGGCGGGGATGGGCGCGCAGGCGCAATCGTGGATCGGCACGGGCAAACCAGCCGATTTCCTGGATGCCCTGTCGCAGATCCTCGGCCACGGCCAGTTGGGACAGATCGCGCAGCAACTCGGCATGTCGCAGCAGGATGTCGCGGGCGGTCTGGCCCAGACGCTGCCCCGAGGTTGTCGACGAGATGACGCCGCAAGGGCAGATTCCCGACAACCATAACGACCTTGATCGCGCAAGCGCGAGCAATGTTGAACAAGCGGCCCTGAATCTCCTGAAGACATCCAACAGGAGATTTAGGCCATCGTGACCAATCGTGGACCGTGCGAAGCCGGTCCTCAGGATTTGGTCACGCTTAGTCTTGCCGCCAAGGAAGTCCCGCCACCTGCCAGCCGTTGAGGCGGCGCTGGCCGTGCGCGTTCTTGTCGCCCTCGAAGCCTTCGAGAACGTTGAACGCCGCGCGATATCCGTTGGCGGTCGCGAGCGCCGCCGCGTGATGCGAACGCACGCCGCTGCGGCACTGGTGAACGCGACCGGACGATCCGGCTCCACTCTTCTTGCGCAACTCGTCGAGGAAATGGTCATTGCGCTTTTTGGCCGGGTAGTCGTACCACTCGATGGCAACGCTGCCCGGCACGTAGCCGATGAGATCGCGTTCGGCCAGCGTGCGCGTATCGACCAGTTCGATTTCGCCGCGCTTGTACAACTCCCACGCCTCCGCCGGCGTCAGCAGCCCTGCCATGGGCGCGCCCGCCTCCTTCGCCCGCCCCGCTGCGGCATCGATGATCGCGGCGGTGGGTTTGGCGTCGTCAGACGCCATGAGGGATCCCCAGCAGCTGGTTGGCGGGCACGGCGACGTCGATCATCCCAGCTTGGTAGACGGAGCTCCGCCATGAGCGCAACGCGTCGCTCCGACCTGTGTGTGTCGACCGAGTCGATCGCCCACTGCTTCCGCGACGCGCGATCGACGAGGAAGTACGTGAACGTCGACGACGTCACGTCGAAGAGTTGAAGGAGATCCCGGTCCATGGGCGTTCTTCAATGTCTCCCAATGCGATGCCGCGCATGCGTCGCGGCCCGCGCCACTTGTGCAATCGCACGTAAAGCAGCGCGACCGTCCATCGCCTTGGAACATCCCACTCTCCTTGTCGCACTTCTGCTCGGCATCGTCGAGGGTCTGACCGAGTTCCTGCCGATCTCGTCCACCGGCCATCTGATCGTCGCGGGGTCGCTGCTCGGGCTACACCGGCGAGCAGGCGCAAGGTCTCGAGATCGTGATCCAGGCGGGCGCCATTCTCGCGGTCTGCTGGGAGTTCCGCACGCGCCTGCTGGCGGTCGCCGCGGGCTTTTCCGCGAGCCTCGCGCCAACCGCTTCGTCGTCAATCTCGCCGTGGCGTTCATGCCCGCGGCCGTGCTCGGACTCGCATTCGGCAAGCTCATCAAGTCGTCGCTGTTCGCGCCGGTTCCCGTCGCAGTCGCGTTCGTCGTCGGGCGCGTTCGTCATCCTGTGGGCCGAGCGCCGGCAGCGCGCGCGGCCCGAGACCGTACGCATCGACGACATCGACGACGATGCGATGGACCGACGCGCTGAAAGTCGGCTGCGCGCAGGCGTTCGCGTTGATACCGGGTACCGTCGCGGTCCGGCGCGACCATCATCGGCGGCATGCTGTTCGGACTTTCGCGCAAGGCGGCGACCGAATTTTCGTTCTTCCTTGCGATTCCGACGCTGTTCGCCGCCTGCGCATATGAAGCGGTGAAAACCGGCATCTGCTCGCCGCGGCCGATCTGCCTGCGTTCGGCGTCGGCTTCGCTGCCGCGTTCGTGTCCGCGTTCCTGTGCGTACGCTGGTTGTTGCGCTACGTGAGCCGTCACGACTTCACGCCGTTCGCCTGGTACCGGATCGCATTTGGCGCGATGATCCTGGCCACCGCCTATTCCGGCGTCGTACGGTGGGATTGAGCGCGACGACACGCACCGCGCCTGAATAGCGCTTGGCGTGTTGCGCTGCGGTAGAATATCGGGCTCGACATTCATTGCTCCGACGAGGCGCGCATGGCTCCCGATACGCTCGAACGCACCGTACCCTCCCTCAAGGATCCCGAACTGCTGCGCATGCAGTGCTACGTCGACGGCGCCTGGATCGACGCCGACAGCGGCGCGACCAAGGTCGTCGCCAATCCCGCGCACGGGCCGCGCGATCGGGACCGTGCCCAGGTGCGCGCAAGGCCGAGACGGCGCGCGCGATCGCGGCCGCGGATCGCGCGTGGCCGGCCTGGCGCGACATGCTCGCGAAGGATCGGTGCGCCATCGTGCGCAAGTGGTACGACCTCATGCTCGCGCACAGCGACGACCTCGCGCTGATCCTGACCACCGAGCAGGGCAAGCCGCTCGCCGAGGCGAACGCGGAAATCGCGATCGGCGCCGCGTACGTCGAGTGGTTCGCCGAAGAAGGCAAGCGCGTCTACGGCGACGTGATCCCGACCATCGGCAACGACCGCCGCCTGGTCGTGGTCAAGCAGCCGGTCGGCGTCTGCGCGGCGATCACGCCGTGGAATTTCCCGTGCTCGATGATCACGCGCAAGGTCGCGCCGGCATTGGCGGCCGGTTGCACCGTCGTGATCAAGCCGGCGGAAGCGACGCCGTTCTCGGCGTTCGCGCTCGCGGAACTGGCGCACCGCGCCGGGTTTCCGCCCGGCGTGCTCAACGTGCTGACCGGGAAGTCCTCGGATATCGGCGGTGAAATGTGCGCGAACCCGACGGTGCGCAAGCTGTCGTTCACCGGTTCCACCGAGGTCGGCCGGCTGCTGATGCAGCAGGTCGCGCCGACGATCAAGAAGCTCTCGCTCGAGCTCGGCGGCAACGCGCCGTTCATCGTCTTCGACGACGCCGATCTCGACGCCGCAGTCGAAGGCGCGATCGTCTCGAAGTATCGCAACGCCGGCCAGACGTGCGTGTGCGCGAACCGCCTGTTCGTGCAGGACTCCGTGTACGACGCGTTCGCCGCCAAGCTCGCCGCGCGCGTGTGCCAAGCTCAAGGTCGGCGCCGGCACGGAGGCGGGCGTGACGCAGGGCCCGCTGATCAACGCCGACGCCGTGGCCAAGGTCGAAGAGCACATCGCGGATGCGACGGCCCACGGGGCGCGCATCGCGCTCGGCGGCAAGCGCCATGCGCTGGGCGGCAATTTCTTCGAGCCGACGGTGCTGACGAACGTGACGCCGGAAATGAAGATCTTCTCCGAGGAGACGTTCGGACCGGTCGCGCCGCTCATCCGCTTTCACGACGACGCGGAAGTGGTGCGGCTCGCCAACGACTCCGAGTTCGGGCTGGCCTCGTATTTCTACAGCCGCGACATCGGCCGCGCCTGGCGGATCGCCGAGCAGCTCGAAGCCGGCATGGTCGGCGTCAATACCGGGCTCATCACCACGCAGGTCGCGCCCTTCGGCGGCGTCAAGCAGTCCGGCCTCGGCCGCGAAGGCTCGAAGTACGGCATCGACGAGTACGTCGAAGTGAAGTACATCTGCTTCGGCGGCCTCGACCGCTGACAGCGCGCACCAATCGGTCGCGTCGCGGCACGCGCCGGCTGCGCGCTTCCGGGACAGTTCCTTCAAAACGCGCTGACGTGCTCCGGCACTTCGCCGGCGTTCGTGCGCAGGTTGTCCGGGACCGCGAACGCGCCGGACGGCGATGGGCGCCACGACGGCCGGCGCAGCGTCGTTCACATGCGTGCGCCGACCGGTACGGGGCGATGAAGAACGCATGATCGGCAACCGCGGCGATCGCGCCGAGAATGACGATCAGCGCCACCGTCTTGACGCCGGTGACCAAGCGTGCTGCCTTCGTTGCGCATCGGACTATCGTTACCCATGGTGTTCTCCTTGCAGCGATCAGGAAGTCGCCGGCGCGTTTTCACGCTGCCGGTTGGAGAACACTCTACGGACGGGAGCGCGCGCCGACACGGAGCAATCGGGCGCGGCGCTGCGGAATTTTCCCGGTCGCAACGCCTCGCGCCGCCGGGCCGTCCCAAGGCGTCTGGCGAGCGGGCGAAGCCGGCTGCCTCCGCAGCGGACGCGCTTCGCGCCGAGTCGCCCCGCGCGATGGCCGGGCAGCGGCGGTCGAATTGACCAATGAGGCCGCAAGCGTGGGGGACCTGGGACAGCGGCGTCGCGGCTACCAGCCGGGCGGCAGCTTCTTGACGATCGTGATCTGGCGGTCCTCGACGAGCAGGTAGCCGCCGGCAACGAGGTCCTTCATCAATTTGCCGATCATGTCGCGCGACGCGCCGACCCGATCGGCGATATCCTGTTGCGTGAGCTTCTCGAGCACGGTGATGCTTGCCGTCGCGCTCGACCGCCAGCGTGTTCAACAGCCGCACCAGCCGGCCGTAGACGTCGGACAGCGCGAGGCTTTTCACATTCTCGGTCGCGCGCGCGCGCGGCGGATGAGCGTCTGGATCAGGTGCTGCGCGAAATCCGGATTGGCGACGATGAAGTCGCGAAACTGCGCGCGGTTGACGATGGCGCAGGACGTCGGCTCGAGCGTGATCACCGACGCCGAGCGCGGCAGCACCATACAGCGACATTTCTCCCACGTATTCGCCGGGACCGCAGAAATTGATCACCACTTCGCGCCCGGCTTCATTGCTTGCGTAGATCTTCACGCGGCCGGACAGAATGATGTACAGCGAATCGCCGACGTCGCCTTCGTGGATGAGAACGGTCTGCTTGGGAAACTGGCGGACGACGCCGGAGGTCGCGATGGTGCGCAGCGTCTCCTCGTGGAGCGGCGAAAACGGATCGGCAGCGGCTTCCGGCACTGGAAAGTTCTCCGGCGGTATGGCGCGACACGGTCCATCCTAGCACGGGGTCGCCTGGCATCGCGCTATGGCACCGCCGACTACGCGCTTCGGCTTGCAGTCACCGCGCCGAGGCAATCGGGGCGCAGCAGTTCCGCTGACGGGATCACTCGTATTTGCGGACGTCGTCGATGACCTTGCCGTCGTTGGGCAACTCGCCGGCGGCGCGGAACGTCACTTCGCCGCGCAGCTTGGTGATATCGCGGATCGACGCGACGATCGCTTCGGCGTGCGCGGAGGCGTTGGCGGGGACCTCGACATGCAGCGTCATCCGGTCGTTGCCGTCGGGATTGTCGACGACGAGCCGCGCCTTCACGATTTCCCGATGGCGCTTGACGATCGCGGCCACCTGCGACGGATGCACGAACATGCCCTTGACCTTCGTGGTCTGGTCGGCCCGGCCCATCCATCCCTTGATCCGCATGTTCGTGCGGCCGCACGGCGAGACGCCCGGCAGCAGCGCCGACAGGTCGCCGGTGCCGAACCGGATCAGCGGATAGTCGGCGTTGAACAGCGTGGTGACGACGACCTCGCCGACTTCGAGGGGCGCCACGGGATCGCCGGTGCCGGGGCGCACGATTTCCACGATGACGCCTTCGTCGACGATCAGTCCTTCGCGCGCGCTCGTTTCGTACGCGATCGACCCGAGATCCGCCGACGCGTAGACCTGATAGCCGTGAATGCCGCGCCGCGCGAATGCGTCGCGCAGGCTCGGCGGAAACGCTTCGGCGGACAGGAGCGCCTTGGTCAGCGACGGCAACGCGATGCCTTGCTCGTCGGCCTTTTCGAGAATGAGCTTGAGAAACGACGGCGTGCCGACATAGCCCGCGGGCTGCAGGTCGGCGATCGCCTGGACCTGCAATTCGGTCTGGCCGGTGCCGCCCGGGAAGACGGTGCAGCCGAGCGCATGGCGCCGCCGTTTCGAGCATCGATCCCGCCGGCGTGAAGTGATACGAGAAGCAGTTGTGCACGAGCTCGCCCGCGCGAAAGCCGGCAGCGAAGAGCGCGCGCGCGACGCGCCAGTGATCGGGGCGCGCGCCTTCTGGCTCGTAGATGGGACCGGGACTCGCGAACACGCGGCGCACGTTCGCCCCATCCGGTCGCGGCCAGCCCGCCGAACGGGCGGTCCGCCTTCTGCATCTCGAGGAGATCGGACTTGCGCGTCACCGGAAGCTGCGCCAGCGCGGCGCGGGACGTGATGCCGGCCGCATCGACGCCGGCCAGCATCTTCGCGAACGCGGGCGCGGTCGCCTTGGCGTACGCGATCTGCCCCCGCAGCGCAGGCCAATTGGTCGCGTTCGCGCGCTGCCGGGTCGCGCGTTTCGAGCGTGTCGAAGTGCTCGGTCATCGCGCCGCCTTCCTCGCGGGGCGGTGCGCGATCGCATCGCGTTCGCGCTTGGTGAGCTTGGCCATGATGAGCGCATGCGAATGCGCGACGAGCTCACGCGCCTGCTTGTCGGGCAGCGCCTTGGCGTCGGTCACCTGCACCCAGTGCGCACGCGCAAGGTAAGGCGCCGGAACGACGCCGGGCAGGTCCGTCAATTCGAGAAAGCGCTCCGGATCGCATTTGAACGACACGCTGCTCTCCCTTGCCGCGCTCCACCGGGAATACGGCGAACATCTTGCCGCCCACGCAGTAGCACTCGTCGGCGCCCCACTTGATGTCCATCGTGGCGCCGGGAGCGTCGCGCAGTATTTGCGCAGCGAGTCGAAGTTCATGTTCCCTCACCCCGACCCTCTCCCCGCACGCGGATGAGGCGGAGGAACGCGCTGAGGCTGCCGTAGCTAAGCGAGCCAGCGTTTGCGGCGGCGATAGTGCTTGACGTCGCGGAACGATTTGCGCCCGCCCGACGACAGTCCGAGATAGAACTCCTTGACGTCCTCGTTCGTGCGCGAGATCGCCGGCGGCGCCGTCCATCACGACGCGGCCGTTCTCGAGGATGTAGCCGTAGTTCGCGTAGCGCAGCGCGACCATCGTGTTCTGCTCCGGCCAGCAGGAACGAGACGCCTTCCTTGGTGTTCAGGTCGCGGACGATCTCGAAGATCTCCTCGACGATCTGCGGCGCGAGGCCCATCGACGGCTCGTCGAGCAGGATCATCGACGGCTGCGCCATCAGCGCGCGGCCCGAGCGCCGTCATCTGCTGCTCGCCGCCCGGACGTGTAGCCCGACTGGCTCGCCGCGCCGCTGCTTCAGGCGCGGGAAATAGTGGTAGACCTTCTCCAGCGCCGCGCGCGATGTCCGCGCGCGACGCCTTGCGCGTGAAGGCGCCGGTCAGCAGGTTCTCCTCGACGGTCAGGTGCTGGAAGCAATGCCGGCCTTCCATCACCTGGCACACGCCCATCCGCACGAGCTCGTTGGTCGTCAGCTTGTCGACGCGCTTGCCCTTGAACTCGATCGTTCCCTTGGTCACGTCGCCGCGCTCGGCCGACAGCAGGTTGGAGATCGCCTTGAGCGTCGTGCTCTTGCCCGCGCCGTTGGCGCCGAGCAGCGCGACGATCTTGCCCTCCGGCACTTCCAGCGACACGCCCTTGAGCACGAGGATGACGTGGTCGTAGATCACCTCGATGTTGTTCACCGAGAGATAGGGTGTTGCTGGCTTGCGGCTTCGGATGCGGCGGCGGTGGCGGTGTGCTGACATTGGACGGTCGATGAAGGCTGTGGTGAATTGCGGATTGCCCTCACCCCAACCCTCTCCCGCAAGCGAGGGAGGGGAGTGATGCTGCGGACTGACGCTGTCGCAGCCCTAGTCGGCGATCAGCCTTCCTTTGCCGCAGTCGCGCGGCGTGATGTTCTTCTCCTTGGCGTACGCCGCCGCCGACTGCCTCGATCATCGGCCGCACCAGCTCGCGATCCGGGCGTGATCCAGTCGGTGATCACGTTCCACTTGACGCCGTCCCACTGCTGGAACTTCACCGCGCCGCCGCCTTCGTGGTCCAGGCACGTCACCTTGAGCGGCTGCATGAAGCCCGCCGCGCCGAGTTCCTTGAGCCGCGCCTCGCTGATCGTCAGGTTCTCGAGGCCCCAGCGGATCTGCTCGCCGGTCAGCGGCTTCTTGCCGTACTTCTCCTGCGCCTTGCGGATCGCCTCGACGGTCAGGATGCCGTGCACGACACCGCGGTTGTAATAGATGCTGCCGATCCGCGTCTGGTCGTCCATCTCGCCCTTGCCCTTCGGCGTACACGTACTTCTTGATCTCCTGGATCACCGGGAAGTTCGCGCCCGCGACGTTGAAGCCGGCCGCGATGAAGCCCTTCGCCGCGTCGCCCGCGGGAATCGTGTCCTCCTCGGCGCCCGACCACCACACGCCGATGATGTGATCGCGCGGGAAGCCCACCTTCGCCGGCGGCCTTGAGCGCGACCGGATTCATCACGCCCCAGCCGCGCAGGATCACCCAGTCAGGCTTGATCTGGCGGATCTGCAGCCATTGCGCGCCCTGCTCGTTGCCCGGATGCGCCACCGGGATGTGCGTGACGGTGAAGCCGTATTTCTTCGCCTGCGCGTCGAGGATCGGAATCGTTTCCTTGCCGTAGGCCGAGTCGTGATAGATGTTCACGATCTTCTTGCCCTTCAGCTTGTCCATCCCGCCTTCCTTCGAGCCGATGAACTTGATCTTGGCGGTGTTCTGCGACCAGTAGTTCGTGATCAGCGGGAAGACGTACGGGAAACACGCGCCCGTCGGAGGCATCCGGTGCGTCCGTAGCCGACCGAGACGATCGGAATCTTGTCGGCGGTGCCCTTGTCGATCAGCGAGTACGTGATGCCCGTCGACAGCGGATGGATCATCGTCGCGCCGGTCGGGACCTTTCTTCTTCTCGCGCTCGTAGCACTCGACGCCGCGGGCGTTGTTGTACTCGGTCTCGCACTTTTCGTACGTGAGCTTGACGCCGCCGACGCCGCCGTCGCGGGCGTTGATCATGTTCATGTAGTCGATGAATCCGCCGAAGATACCGGAGCCGCCGGGCGCGTACGGTCCGACCCAGTACCCGTTCATCGGGATGAACTGCTCGTTTCTGCGCCGTGCGCACTCGCGGCGACGCCGAGCAGCGCCAGGCCCAGCAGGGCCGATTTGACTGACTTCATGATTCTCCTCCTAGCAAAGAACCCTCCGGTATGGAGTCAACGTGAGACACGAGACAGCATTGGCGAGCGCGGTTCCGGTGTCAATGGGTCGCCGCCTCGCGCGAACAACAAAGCAACCAGACTGTATTCCTGACGACATTTCTTGCGCCGCACCATCAATGCGGGAACGGCCACAGCCGCAACTTCTCCTTGCCGATCTGCCAGAGCCGCGCGAGCCCGTGCGGCTCGACGACCAGGAAGAAAATGATCAAGCCGCCGAAAACGATGAGCTCCAGGTTGGACATCAGTCCCGCCGGCAGCTGCAGGCCCAGGCCGTTCTCGATGAGCGGCGCGACGGTGTTGAGAAAGATCGGCAGCAGCACGATGAACGCGGCGCCGAGGAACGATCCCAGGATGCTGCCGACGCCGCCGATGATGACCATGAACAGCACGCGGAACGAGAGGTCGAGGTTGAAGCCTTCGGGCTCGACGGTGCCGAGATAGGCAAACGCGTAGCAGCGCGCCGGCGACGCCGCAGTAGAACGAGCTGATCGGCGAACGCCAGCAGCTTGGTCGGCATGAGCCGGATGCCGATCACTCGCCGCCGCGACGTCCATGTCGCGCACCGCCATCCACGCGCGGCCGACCGAGCTTCGCACCATGTTCTTGGCCGCAAGCCCGAGCACGACGACCACCGACAGCGCGAGCAGATACTTCGACACCGGCGCGTCGAACGCGATAGCCCAGTATCGTCATCTTCTGCGCGCTGATGACGCCGGACGTGCTGTAGTTCGAGAACCAGCCGGAACTTGGTCAGCGCCCAGACCACGAAGAACTGCGCGGCGAGCGTGGCCACCGCGAGATAGAAGCCCTTGATGCGCAGGCTCGGCAGTCCGAACACGATGCCGACGAGCGCTGCGCACACGCCGGCCAGCACGAAGCGCGACGAGGATGCGGCATGCCCGGCACGCGCAGCACGAAGTTGTACGCGGCGAACGCGCCGACGGCCATGAACGCCGCCGTGCCGAGCGAGAGCTGGCCCGCGTAGCCGGTCAGGATGTTGAGGCCCATCGCCGCCAGCGCGAAGATCAGGAACGGGATCAGGATCCCGGACAGCCAATACTCGATTCGCGAACAGCGGCACGACGACGAAACGCGACGACGAGCAGCGCGGCGATCGCGATCCGGTCCTGGCGGATCGGAAAGATCTGCTGGTCCTCGGCGTACGAGGTCTTGAATTGTCCGGGCTTCGCGGTAGGAGTACGAATAGGGTCAGACTCGATTGCGGTTTCAGAGGGGTTGGGTCTCGCAAGAGTCAATCGAGTCTGACCCTACACACGATCGATGCGTTCTCACCGAACAAACCTTCGGGGCGCACCAGCAGGAACAGCAGCGCCAGCACGTACGGGAACCAGCCCTCGATGCCGCCGCCGACGTACGGCCCGAGATAGACTTCCGCGAGCTTTTCGGAGGCGCCGATGATGAGCCCGCCGACGATCGCGCCGGGCACCGACTCGAACCCGCCGAGGATCAGCACCGGCAGCGCCTTCAGCGCGAGAAACGTGAGCGACGAACTGCACGCCGTTGCGCGCGCCCCACAAGCAGGCCCGCGACCAGCGCCACTGAAGCCGGCCACCGCCCAGACGATCCCCCAGATCTGCTGCAGCGGAATGCCTACGGCGAGCGCGGCCTGATGGTCGTCGGCGACCGCGCGCAGCGCGCGGCCGATCCGCGTGCGGCTGAAGAACAGCGCCAGCGACGTCACCAGCGCCGCGGCGATCCCGGCCGCCGCGAGATCGAACTTGAAACGTTCATGCCGGTCGTGTCGGTGATCCACTGCAAGCGGCTCGTCCTGGATGCCGAGCTCCAGGCCGTGCGGCTGCGCGCCCCACAACAACTGCGCCAGGCCCTCGATGACGAAGGTGAGGCCGATGGTCGCCATGAACAGCGTGATCTGCGGCTGGTTGACGAGCGGCCGCAGCACGATGCGCTCGGTCAGCAAGGCCCAGCGCGACCATCGCCGCGCAGCGGTCAGCAGGAACGACGAGCCAGAAGCTGAGTGCAGCCCGCTCGTAGCAAGCCGACGAAGGTCAGCGCGGCGAAGAACACCATCGCGCCCTGCGCGAAGTTGAACACGCCCGACGCCTTGTAGATGAGCACGAAGCCGAGCGCGACGAGCGAATACATCACGCCGGAGAGCAGCCCGCCGATCAGGACTTCGAAGAAGAATTGACATCGCGCTGTCGCTTCAGCCAATGCGCGACGCCGAGGTACGCGTCGATCACCGCCTGGTCTGCTGCGAACTTCGTCCGGCGTGCCGTCCGCCGATCTTCTTGCCGTAGTCGAGCACGACGACGCGATCCGAGATGTCCATCACCACGCCCATGTCGTGCTCGATCAGCACGATCGTCGTGCCGTACTGCTCGTTGACGTCGAGCACGAAGCGGCACATGTCCTGCTTCTCCTCGACGTTCATGCCGGCCATCGGCTCGTCGAGCAGCAGCAGCGACGGCTCCGCCGCCAGCGCGCGCGCCAGCTCGACGCGCTTCTGCAGGCCGTAGGGCAGCCGTCCGACCGGCGTCTTGCGGATGTGCTGGATCTCGAGGAAGTCGATCACCTCCTCGACCTTCAGCCGGTTCTCGAGCTCCTCGCGCCGCGCGCGGCCCGAACCATAGACGGCCTGCTCGAGAAACTGGCCTTCATCTTGAGGTTGCGGCCGGTCATGATGTTGTCGAGCACCGTCATGCCGCGGAACAGCGCGATGTTCTGGAACGTGCGCGCGATGCCGCTGCGCGGCGGCGTCGTGCGGGTCCATGCCGCGGCGCGACTTCGCCGCGAAACGTGATCGTTCCGCTGCTGCGGGTGGTAGACGCCGTTGATGACGTTCAGCATCGAGCTCTTGCCCGCGCCATTGGGGCCGATGATCGCGCGGATCTCGTGCTCGCGGACGTCGAAGCTGATGTCGGTCAGCGCCTTCACGCCGCCGAACGCCAGCGAGATGTCGTCGAGCTTCAGGATGACGTCGCCGATCGCGCTCGCGCGTCATGCGCAGGAACGCTTCACGCGCGACGCCGCCCAGCTTGCGTCGCTGCGCGGACACGGCACGTGGCGTCGCGCGTCTTCGCATCCGATCCGCAAGTCCGGCCGCGACCATGCCGGTGCGGCCGTCCTCGAAGCGCACCAGCGTCTCGATGTGCTGCGACCGTCTTGCCGCCGTAGAGCGCGTCGATCAGCACGCGCGTATTTCTCGGCGACGAAGCTGCGCCGCACCTTGCGCGTGCGCGTCAGCTCGTCGTCGTCGGGGTCGAGCTCCTTGTGCAGGATCAGGAAGCGATGGATCTGCGAAGTCGGCGAGTCGACCCTTCGCCGCGCGAGCTCGGCGTTGACCTGCTCGACGCATTCGCGGATCAGCTCGTAGACCTCGCGGCTTCGCGGCGAGATCGGTGTAGCCGGAGTACGCGAGTGCCGCGGCGCTCGGCCCAGTTGCCGACCGAGCCCATGTCGATGTTGATGAACGCGCACACCGTTGTCGCGCTCGTTGCCGAACGCCACCGCTTCCTTGATGTGCGGAAAGAACTTGAGCTTGTTCTCGATATAGTTCGGCGCGAACATCGCGCCGCTCGACGAGCTTGCCGACGTCCTTGGCGCGGTCGATGATCTTCAGCTGCCCGCCGGCGTCGAAGAAGCCGGCGTCGCCGGTGCGGAAATAGCCCTGCGGCATCGATCGATTCGCGCGGTCGCGTCCGGCCGCTTGTAGTATTCCTTGAGCAGCATCGGGCCCGCGCACCAGCACTTCGCCGTTGTCGGCGATCCTGACCTCGACGCCGGGCGCGGGCATGGCCGACGGTGTCGAACTTCACGCCGCCGTCCGGCTGCAGGCAGACGTAGGCGCAGGTCTCGGTCGAGCCGTAGAGCTGCTTCAGGTTGATGCCGATCGAGCGGTAGAAGCGGAACAGGTCGGGACCGATCGCCGCGCCCGCCGTATAGGCGACGCGGATGCGGCTCATCCCGAGCACGTTGCGCAGCGGTCCGTAGACGAGGAGGTTGCCGAGCCGTATAGCAGCGCGGTCGCGCGATCGCAGACCGGCTTGCCGTCGAGAATCTCGGCGCCGCAGCGGCGCGCCACGGCCGTGAAGTAGCGGAACAGCCAGCGCTTGACCGCGCTCGCGTCCTCCATCCGGATCATCACCTGCGTCAGCAGAGTTCTCGAAGATCGCGCGGCGGCGCGAAATAGTAGCGTGGGGCCGATCTCGCGCAGGTCGGTCATCACCGTGTCGCCCGATTCCGGGCAGTTGATCGTGAAGCCGGCGACCAGCCACTGCGCGTACGAAAACAGGTGGTCGCCGACCCACGCCATCGGCAGGTACGACAGGATCGCTGTCGTCCGCGGTCGAGCTTGTCGAACTCGCGCCGCTCGCGCGCGGCGGCGATGAACGCGCGTGCGTCTGGCACACGCCCTTCGGCTTGCCGGTCGTGCCCGACGTGTACAGCATGATCGAGACGTCGTCGGGCTCGTGCCCTTGGCGACTTCGCCGTCGAAGAAGCCCGGATGCGCGCGGTCGAACTCGCGGCCGATCTCGAGCAGAGCGGTCGAAGCTCGTGCACGCTCTCGTAGTTGCGCAGGCCGCGCGGATCGTCGAAATAGATGTGCTGCAAGCGTGCGGCACCTGCGGCGTCGCCTCGAGCATCTTGTCGACCTGCTCCTGGTCCTCGACCAGCGCGTACGCGATCTCGGCATCGTTGAGCACGTAGACGAGTTCGGCGGCCGGCGCGTCCTGGTACATCGGCACCGGAATGCCGCCCAGCGCCTGCGCCGGCGCACATGGACCAGTACAGCCGCGGCCGGTTGTCGCCGATGATCGCGAGGTGCATGCCGCGCCGGAAGCCCTGCGCGGCCAGCCCGCAGGCCAGCGCGCGCACGTCGGCTGCGACCTGCGCCCACGTCCAGGTCTGCCAGATGCCCAACGACTTTCTCGCGCGTCGCCGGATGCGTCGGGCGCACGCTGGCGTGGTGCAGCATGAGCCGCGGAAACGTGTCGAGCTTCTCTTCCATCATTTCCTCCGCCGTACACGGCCAGCCGCTGCCGGGACACTCGCAGCCGCAGGACGCATGCCCGCCCGCCATTCTCGCCGTTCTTGTCGTTGACGCGCTTGCCGCGGGTGTCGCAGACCAGGGCTACGGGGCATCTTAGCCCCTCCGTCCCGCGGCCAGCGAACCGCCTGGCGCTTGCATCCGCAGCGGCGCGCTGTTTCTGCTCCGCTGCCGTTTAGAATGGCTGGCGACCGGACTGTAGGGAAATTCCGGTCGAGGTTGTCATCGCGCCGACATTTGCCCGCCCCAATCGTCAATCTTTACGACGCTCTGTCGATGTTGATCCGATGCTGACCTTCCCGGCGATGCTCAGGGCGGCCCCTTGGGCGCGCTCGCTTCCGCCGTCCGATCTCGCCCGCGTCGAGGCCGAGACGGTGACCCGCGTCTGCGCGGCGGGCGGCCTCGTATGCCGGAAGGGCGAGGCGGTCGAGGCCTGGATCGGCGTCATCGACGGCCTGGTGAAGATGACGAGCGTCTCGCCCGAAGGCAAGTCGATGAGCTTCTGTCGGCGTGGGCACCGGCGGCTGGTTCGGCGAAGGGTCGCTGTTGAAAGACGAGCCGCGCCGCTACGACATCATCGCGCTGCGGACGAGCGCGATCGCCTACATGCCGCGGGCGACCTTCATGTGGCTGCTCGACACCAGCATGCCGTTCAACCGCTTCCTGCTGACCCAGCTCAACGAGCGGCTGGGCCAGTTCATCGGCATGGTCGAGCACGACCGGTTGCTCGGCCCCGAAGCGCGCGCTCGCACGCTCGCTGGCGTCGATGTTCAACCCGCACCTCTACCCGGGAGTCGGCCCCGCGCTGCCGATCTCGCAGGAAGAGATCGCGCAGCTGGCCGGGCTGTCGCGGCAGCGCGCCAACCAGGCGCTGCAGCGGCTGGAGCAGGCGGGCCTCTTGCGCATCGACTACGGCGGGATCACCGTGATCGACCTCGCGGGCCTGCGGCAATTCGAGGACTGAAACATCCCCACGCTCGCTGCCCAAACCCATCTGCCTCCCGAACTCGCGTGCGAGCGGACGTTACGCGCGCACGGGCTTCGTTCCGCCGCGGCGGCTGCCGGCGCGTGCGCCGCGGCGGCTGATGGCGAAGGCCCGCGAGGTAGGTAGTCGATCAATGCCGGCGCGGCGGAGTCGAGATCGTAGGCAGAGGGATCGAGCACCCATTCGTGCATGATCCCGACCATCAGCGCGTGCAGCCCTGGGTCGCCAGCATCGGGTCGAGATCGGCCGGTAACTGAGCCGCCTCGACGCTTCGCCTCATAATATCCTCGATCTGCGCGAGGCAGGCGCAGCGTTCCTGCCGATGCGCGCTCGCGAGGTCGGCCAGCTCGTCGACGAGCTCGCTCTTGTGGAAGACGATCTCGAAGACCTTCTGCGCCCGCGGATCGCCGGCCAGGTTCTGCAGGGCGCCGATGGACAGCGCGCGCAGCGTGCCGAGCGGGTCGGCCAGCGGCAGTCTCGCCCGGCACGCTCGAACATCGCATCCAGAGGCAACGTCGCGACGATCGCACATCGCACGAAAGAGATCGGCCTTTGTCCTTGAAATGCCAATACACGGCGCCGCGGGTCATTCCGGCGGCGCCCGCGACTTCGGAGAGCGACGTGCGGGTGACTCCGCGCTCGCAAAAGATATGCTCGGCGGCGTCGAGCAGACGTTCGCGGGTGACCCTTGCCTCGACCTTCGTCCTGCGCGCCATTTTTGTCCCGTCGTGCAAATATCACTTTACAAACATTCGTGAATGTATGTAATCTTGGCCGTCTTGGCAAGTAGCGCCGCGCCTCGCCTTGGCGCGGACCGTCCGTCAGGAGCTCCTGTCCATGCCCCACCCCGCTCGCGACTTTGCGATCCGCGCCCTTCCTTTGCCTTCGTTGCCCGTGCTCGCCGCCTGCGGCCAGAGCCAGCAGAGGCGGAGGATTCCACGGCTTCCCGCCGGCCGAGGTGACCACGCTCAAGCTCGAGCCGAAAACGCTGCCGGCGACCTACGAGTACGTCGGGCCAGACGACCGGCTCGAAGGAAGTCGAGGTGCGCGCCCGCGTGACCGGCATCCTCGAAAAGAAACTGTTCCAGGAAGGCTCGGCGGTCCGCTCCGGACAGCAGCTTTTCCTCATCGATCCCAAGCCGCTGCAGGCGCAGGTTGCCGCGCTGCAGGCCGACGTCGTGCGCGCGCAGGCGCAGAAGGCTGCAGGCCGAACGCGAGTTCGCGCGGTCTGAAGCCGCTCGCCGAAAAGCGGGCGGTCGGGCAGAAGGAAGCGGACGACGCCGCGTCGAATCTCGACATCGCGGACGCCACCGTGAAGGCCGCGCAGGCCAAGCTCGCCGAGACTCAGCTGAACCTCGGCTACACGCAGGTTGTCGCGCCGATCACGGGCCTGACGAGCCGCGCGCCCAAGTCGGAAGGCAGCCTGGTCTCGGCCAACGACACGCTGCTGACGACCATCTGGCAGGTGGACCCGATATGGATTCCGTTTTCGGTATCCGAGAACGAGCAGCTCCAGCTCAACCGCGCGGTCGCAGAAGGCCGCCTGACGCTGCCTAAGGACAACGCCTACGACGTGCAGCGTGCGGCTCGCCGACGGTTCGACGCTCGACGCGCAAGGGCCGCATCAACTTCTCCGACACGCGCATCAACCCGTCGACCGGCACGTTCGAGATGCGCGCCGAGATCGCCAACGTCGACCGCCTGCCTCAAGCCCGGCCAATTCGTGCGCGTGAAGCTCCTGCGGCGCCGTGCGCAACAACGCGCTCGCGGTGCCGCAGGTCGCGGTGATGGACGGGCCGCAGGGCAAGTTCGTGTACGTCGCCGGCAAGGACAAGGACGGCAAGGACATCGCCGCGGCCACGCCCGGTCGACGCTCGGCGACTGGGTCGACGCGGATGGCAGCGAACCTGTGGGTCGTCGAGTCGGGCCTCGAAGGCCGGCGATCACGTGATCGTCGACGGCGTCGCGAGAGCTGCAGTCCGGGCGCGCCGATCAAGCTCGGCGGCGCGCCGCCGCCCGCCGCCCCGGGCGCGCCGCGGCGCCTCCTGCCGCGTGCCGCCAAGGACGCCAAGCGCGCGCCGAAATAAGCGCTAGGACGACCTCCATGTTCTCGCGCTTCTTCATCGACCGGCCGATCTTCGCGGCCGTCATCTCGATGTTCCTCGTGCTCGCGGGCCTGCGCGCGATGCGCACGCTGCCGATCGCGCAGTATCCGGAGATCGCGCCGCCGGTCGTGACCGTGCAGGCGGTCTATCCGGGCGCCTCGGCCGAAACGCTCGAGCAGACGGTCGCCGTCGCCGATCGAGAACGCGATCAACGGCGTGCCGAACATGATCTACATGAGCTCGAACGTCGTCGTCGAACGGCGTCGTGTCGATCCAGGTCACGTTCGAGATCGGCACCAACGTCGACGATCGCTGCGGTCAACGTCAACAACCGCGTGAAGCAGGTCGAGCCGCGGCTGCCGGAGGAAGTGCGGCGGCAGGGCGTCTCGGTCGAGCGCGGCAGCTCGTCGTTCCTGCAGGTGCTCGCGTTCTACTCGCCCGACGGCCGCTACGACGACCTGTTCATCTCGAACTACGTGACGCTCGAACGTGCTCGACCAGTTGAAGCGGCTGCCCGGCACGACCAACGTGCAGATCTTCGGCGCGCAGCGACTACGCGATGCGGATCTGGCTCAAGCCGGACCGCCTCGCGCAGCTCGAAGCTGACGCCGGCCGACGTCATCCGGCGCGGTCAACGAGCAGAACGCGCAGTTCGCCGCCGGCAAGGTCGGGCAAGCGCCGATCGATCAAAGGCCAGGAGCTCGTCTACACGATCACGACCGCAGGGCCGGCTCTCCGACGCCAAGGAGTTCGCGCAGATCATCGTCCGCGCCAATCCCGACGGCTCGACCGTGCGGCTCGCCGACGTCGCGCGCGTCGAGCTCGGGCTCGAAGGACTACGACTTCATCGGCCGCTTACAACGGCAAGTCGGCCACGCTCGTCGGCATCTTCCTGTCAGCCGGGCGCGAACGCGCTCGAGGTCGCCAAGACGCGTGCGCGCGACCGATGGCCGAGCTCGCAGACGCGCTTCCCCGAGGGCCTCACCTACGCCATTCCGTACGACACGACGCGCTTCGTCGAGGTGTCGATCCGCGAAGTGCTGTTCACGCTCGGCGAGGCGATGGTGCTCGTGTTCCTGGTCGTCTACCTGTTCCTGCAGAGCTGGCGCGCGACGCATCATTCCGCTGGTCGCGGTGCCGGTCTCGCTGCTCGGCGCGTTCGCCGGCCTGCTACGTGCTCGGCTATTCGATCAACACGCTGACGCTGTTCGGCATGGTGCTCGCGATCGGCATCGTCGTCGACGACGCGATCGTCGTGCTCGAGAACGTCGAGCGGATCATGCGCGAGGAGGACGCTGCCGCCGCGCGAGGCGGCGATCAAGGCGATGCGCGAGGTGACGGGACCGATCATCGCGATCGTGCTGACGCTGACCGCCGTGTTCGTGCCGATCGCGTTCCTGGGCGGCCTCACCGGCGAGCTCTACCGCCAGTTCGCGGTGACGATCTCGATCGCGGTCGTCATCTCGGGCCTGGTCGGCGCTGACGCTGACGCCGGCGCTGTGCGCGCTGATCCTGAAGCACGGCACAGCCGCCGAGACGCGGTTTTTCGCGGCGTTCAACCGCTTCTTCACGAGCGTCACCGGCCACTACACGCGACGGCGTCACGTGGATGATCCGGCGCGGCGTCGATCGGCGTGCTCGCTGTTCGTCGGCATGGTCGCGATCGACGGTCTGGCTGTGGCGCGTCACGCCGGGCAGCCTCGTGCCCGACGAGGACCAGGGCTTCTACATCAGCGCGGTGATCCTGCCCGATGGCGCGACGCTCGAGCGCACCGACAAGGTGGTCGCCGCAAGTCGAGAAGGCGATCCACTCGAACCCGGCCAACGCCGACGTCATCTCGTTCACCGGCTTCGACTTCCTGGGCGGCGGGTTCCGCAACAACGCCGCGACGATCTTCGTCACGCAGATCCCGTGGGACGAGCGCAAGGTCACCGCGCCGCAGCTCGTCGGCGAGCTGTTCGGCAAGACCGCCGGCATCAAGGAGGCGCTGGTGCTCGCGTTCAATCCGCCGCCGATCTTCGGTCTCGGGACCGCGGGCGGCTACGAGTTCTACATCCAGAACCGCGGCGACGGCGGCGCCAAGCGGCTGACCGAAGTGACGCAGCAGTTCCTGCAACGCGCCAACCAGCGACCCGCAGCTCGGCGGTCGCGCAGACGCTGTGGCGCGCGACCGTGCCGCAGCTCTACGTCGACGTCGACCGCGAGAAGGCGAAGAAGCTCGGCGTGCCGATCAACGACGTCTTCAGCGCGCTCGTCCGCCACGCTCGGCAACTACTACGTCAACGACTTCAACAAGTACGGCCGCGCGTGGCAGGTGCTGATGTCGGCGGAGCCGGCGTACCGCAGCCGGCCCGACGATATCGGCGCCGTCTACGTGCGCTCGGACCAAGGGCGAGATGATTCCGCTCGACGTCGCTCGCGACGGTCCGTTATTCGTCGGGCCCGGATTCGCTCGACCGCTTCAACAACCTGCCGGCGGTGAAGATCTTCGGCCAGGGCGGCGCCCGGCGTCAGCTCGGGCCAGGCGATCGCGCGCGTCGAGCAGATCGCCAACGAAGTGCTGCCGGCGGACTTCAGCTACGACTGGGGCGGCACGTCGTACCAGGAGAAGCGCTCGAGCGGCGCGTCGACGTTCGCGCTGGGCCTCGCGGTGATCATGGTGTTCCTGATCCTCGCCGCGCAGTACGAGAAGGTGGTCGCTGCCGTTCTCGGTGCTGCTGGCGCTGCCCTTCGGCACGTTCGGCGCGCTGGCGGCGATCTACCTGCGCGGGCTCACCAACGACGTCTACTTCCAGATCGGGCTCGTGACGCTGCTGGGCCTCGCCGCCAAGAACGCGATCCTGATCGTCGAGTTCGCGGTGCTGAAGACGCACGAAGGCATGTCGGCGTCGGCGGCGGCGATCGAAGCCGCGCGGCTGCGCTTCCGGCCGATCCTGATGACGTCGCTCGCGTTCATCCTCGGCGTGCTGCCGCTCGCGATCTCGACCGGCGCCGGCGCCGGCGCGCGGCACTCGACCGGCACCGGCGTCATGGGCGGCATGCTCGCCGCGACGTTCCTCGCGATCTTCTTCGTGCCGCTGTTCTACCGCCTCATCACCGATCGCCGCCTGCGCGAGCCGCGCAGCAAGGACCAGCTGCTGGCCGAAGTGCAGCATGGCGCGCGAGCGCGCAGCACACGCACCACGCGCCGCCGGCCAGGCCCGGACACCGCCCCGCGGCGTGGGAGCCCACGATGACTGGGAACTTTGCTGGCGGTACTGATCGCCGCAACGCTCGCCGGCTGCGCGCGTCACGCAGCCGGTTCCGCCCAAGCTCGATCTGCCGCCGGGCTCGGCGAGCGCCGCGCAGAACGAGCTGCTCGAGCATTGGTGGACCGCGTTCAACGACCCGGTGCTCACCGCGCTGATCAACGAGGCCTTCGCCAACAACCTCGATCTGCGCGTGACGTTCGCCCGCATCGAAGCCGCGCGCGCGCAGGTGCTGCTCGCGCAATCGTATCTGGCGCCGAGCATCGATCTCCGCCGCCAACGGCGGACGTTCGCACATCTCCGCGAATACGTCGCCGCCGCTGCCGCCCGGCGTCGGTCAGACCAGCAACGATTTCCAGCGTCGCGCTGCAGGTGTCCTACGAGCTCGACGTCTGGGGCAAGTACCGCAGCGGGCTGCTTTCGCATCCACCAATCGATCTGATCGCCTCGCGCTACTCCGCGAGGCCGTCCGCATCACCGTCGCCGGCGACGTCGCCAACGCGTACTTCCGCCTGCGCGCGGCCGACGCGGAGCCGCGTCGGTCCTCGAAGAGACGCCTCAAGCTGCGCACCGATACCGTGAAACTGCAACGCGACCGCTTCGAGGGCGGTCTCATCGGCGAGTACCCGACCTGCGCACCGCGGAGGCGGAGCGATCGGCGGTCGTCGCGACATCGCGCGCACGACGCAAGCGCGATCGGGCAGCTCGAGGCCGCCATCGCCACGCTGACCGGGCCGGTCGCCGCGCGCAGTGTTCACGCCGGAGGTTGCGCGCGGCGCGACGATCGATGAAGTCACCGAGGTGCCGGAGCTGCCTGCGGGCCTGCCCTCCGGCCTGATCGAGCGGCGCCCCGACATCCGCCGCTCGGAAGCGCTGATGGCGGCGGCGGACCTGCGCATCCAGCAGGCGCGCGCCGACTATTTCCCGTCGCTCACGCTTACCGGCGCGTACGGGTTCGAATCGGCGGCGATGAGCAGCCTGTTCTCGGGGCCGGCTGCGATCTGGAATATCGGCCTCGGCCTCGTGCAGCCGCTGTTCGCGCTGAAGGCGATCGAGGCGCAGGTGGAACTGGCTACCGCCCGCCACGACCAGACGCTCGTCGAATATCAGCAGACGGTGCAGATCGCGTTCCGCGAAGTGCACGATGCGCTGGTCGCCAATCGCGGTCGCGCGACGTGCTGGCCGCCGAAACCGACCGTCGCGACCAGATCAAGAAGGCCTACGAAGTCGCGCTGCTGCGCTACGACGCCGGCCGCACGTCGTTGCCCTCGAAGTGATCGATGCGCAGCGCACGCTGCTGGCGGCCGAGACGCTGCGGATCGCGGCCGCGCGCGACGCCAAGCTGTCGATCGTCGATTTCGCCAAGTCGCTGGGCGGCGGCTGGAGCCCGGAGCAGTTCGCGGCATCGCGCTGAGGCGTCGGACGTCCGCCGCGGCGCCTGCCACTTCAGCCCACGCCGCAGGACTTACCCGGTCGATTTGGCGAATATTCGCGTTGCGCGGTGCAATGCCGCGGCGGACCATATTCCGGCATGCCTGGCGCGGCCGAGGGCCGGCGACGGAATACAAGCAACAACAAAGGGACGACCATGGACGCCAGGGCTTCGCCGGCACTTCTGTACCTGTCGCTCCTGAGCGTATCCGCGAGCAATGCCTGCGCGCCAGCCACCGGATTCCTCGCCGGTTGTATCAGTCGCGTCTCGTTTGCCCGCCATGGGCACCGGATTGTTTCGCGGCCGCGTCGTTCACCTGGAAAATGTCGGAGGGCGGGCGGTCGTCGAGGGCGACATTGTCCTCGGCCGCGCGGAGGAGCTTGCGCGCGCGCTCGCGGAGATCGGGTCGGCGGCCCTGCCGCAAGAAGTCTCTCCGTCGACAATGCGGCCAATCTGGCCGAAAGGCGCCGGTGACGCATTCGAGGCTCCCCACACCATCGACGCCGACCCCAACAGCGCGTGGTGCCCGACGCCGTGAACGCGTTCAACAGCGCCTTTGCCGGATTCATCCAATTCATCCCGCGCACTGCACAGGCCAGATTACGTTGCCTTCGCGCTCAATCTCCCAGCAGCGCGGTAACGTGCAGCTCCAGCCCAGCCGCGTCGGCGGCAGAACATCATTGGCTCCCCTGAACTGCTCCGGCGGATCGCTGCTGCACGAGATGGGGCATGCCATCGGTCTGTTGCACGAGCAGTCCCGCGCCGACCGGGACCAGTACGTTGCCTATCAGTCGCAGAATTCCGCCAAATACCTGCGCTCGGCGTCACGGATTACGCCGACCAACCGCCAGCCCTCACACCGTACGATTACGGCTCGCTGATGCATTACGGCGATTTTGAGTTCACCCGCAATGGCCGGCCTACGCACGTAACGATCCCGCAAGGGATCGGGATCGGTCAGCGTGCCGGTTTTCTGCCGCCGACATCGACGGCGTGCACCGGCTCTACGGCGCCGCGCCTGCAGCGGTGATCGGTCACGAGCAATCCGGCGGGATTGCAGGTGGTCGATGGCGAGGTTCACGACGCCGCGGACCTTCAGCTGGCCGCTCGCCTCGGTCCACCAGATCGACGTCGCACAGCCGGGTCAACTGCTCAATGGGGCATCCTTCGTTCGCTCGGTGGAATGTCGACCTCGCTGGCGACGGCGTCGCTAACCGCATCGAGTCGCCGTCGTGCCTGGCCAGTCCGGCAGCGCCGGCAATCCCGTGCAAGCGCCGGCCGTCACCGTTCATACCGCGAACTTCATCCGCCTGTTTCCGGTCATCGTCACCGTCCGGCGACACTGCCGCGGCGCGTGCGGCCGTCTTGGCTTCGGTAATTCCGCTGCCAGGAGCCCTTTTCCCGGCTTCACCGGCACCTTCCTGCGCAACAATCAATCCGATCACGCTCGTGGCGCAGGTACCGGACGCGCCTTCGGCGGGTGGTTCTACGACTTCCTTGGCTTCATCACCGATGGCCCCGCGACGGCATCCCGGCTCGTCCATATGCCGGGCGCCCAGAGTCCCGCCCCGGGCTTGGTCGTGGATGCGAGAGCTGTTGCCAATCCGCTGTTGCGCATCCGCAGGCCGCGGCAGCGACGGCGTGGTCGACGGGTTCGCGATCAAGGCCAACGGTGTCGCCAAGATCACACCCTACAGTTCCATTTACACGGTATTCGACAAGACCGCCGCGAACCATATCGAGGCAGTCTCCCCCTGGGTCACCCATGCAGCGACGACTCGCTATCGATTGAGTGACCGGGATGCTGGCGCGGCTGCCAATCCGATCAGCGTCACCTTACCGGCCGCGGACAACTGTCGCGCGAGATCACCGCCAACTTCGACGCCGAATACCCGGTGACGACGACCTGGCGTTGTCATGCCGCGGCACCGTGGCCATCACGCCGGCGTCGGCCGACGGCTACTATGCCTTCGGTCAAGCGCTCGACGTGACGGCGACGCCTGCGAGCGGGTGGTCGCCCGCCGGGTGGACTGACGATCTGGCGGGCGCCGGTGCGCGGCTTCGCTGATCGTCATCACGGTGCGATGGGCGTTTGCCGGTCCCCGCTTCAATCTTTGGTGGCGGAACCATTGGCGATCAGCGGCGCTGAAAGCCGGCTGTTCGCGGTGGTTGCGGCGAGCCGAGCGTTCGACCTGCTCATCTACGGCACGTGGGCCTACGCCGTCGACGAGGGTTATCGTCAACGGCGTGCTCCGCGCGTCCGCCGCGTATGTCGATGCGAACCGGATGCGTCGCCGCGCTCGCCGCTGCCGATTTCGCGAACCCGGGCGAGATCCCCGCTCACCGCGAGCAATGTCGACACTGCGCTGTGGCGCGGTCGTGGCTTCCGCCAGCGTTCCTGTACGCGCCGCCGGCTTCACATCGCCGGCGACAACCGACGCGGGTCGATGTCCCTATCACGGCGGGCTCGGATCACCACTTCAACACGGCCAACGTCGATGAGATGGCCAAGCTCGACAATGGGACGTTCAGCGGTCGCTGGGGCCGCACCGGCAGGCAATTCAAAGGCGTTCCTCGCGGACTCGGCGGCGCTCGTAAAAGCTCGACATCGCCCGGGCACCGTTCTGCCGCTTCTTACGGCAATCCCGCCGCGGGTCTGGATTCACACTTCTATTCGGGCGCCGCGGACGAGTGCGACGAGGTCAAGCAGAAGTTCCCGACGCGTGTGCAGTATTCGGAAAGTTCGGACGTGTTCCAGGCCGTCTTCTCGCCGGATCGCACAACCGGGCCCGTCCGGATGGCACCCTAGCCGTCTATCGGCTTTTCAACCAGCGTGCCGATGCCAATCATCGCTACGACGACGGAGCCCGTGCGGTCCGCGCGACCAGATGATCGCCAAAAGGCTACGGCCCTGAGGTGCGGAATACGGTCCGCTCGGCGTGGCCCTGTGCAGTCCGGCGTGATCGATTACCATCTTCGGGATTCCCTGCCTTCCTGGTCCGCTGGCGTTGGCTGAGTGTTCGGACGGGCCCTTGCGCGCGGAAGGCGCGGCCCGCAACAACCCAATGTCGACGAGGAGGAACCGCATGAAGAGAATCGGGCGAATTGGCGGCGGTCCTGTGGGGCGCGCCGCCGTCGCTGGCGCAGGTATCGTTCGCCCAACAGGGCCCGGTGCGATCGCCGGTCTGGTCGAGCTCTCGGGAACCGGCGCGACCGTCGGGCACCGAATTTCGACAACGGCGTCAAGCTGGCGGTCAAGGAAATCAACGCCGCGGCGGCATTCTCGGCCGCAAGATCGAGTACACGTCGATCGACACGCAGATCGCAGCCCGGCAGATCGCCAAGGCCTCGCGCAGAAGGCGGTCGACCAGGGCGCTTACGTGGTGATGGGCCCGGTGTTCTCGGGCTCGATCATCGTCAGCATGGCCGAAACCAGGCGCGCCGAGATCCCCAACTTCACCGGCGGCGAGGCGGCGAGCATCACGCAGCAGGGCAATCCGTACATCTTCCGCACGTCGTTCACGCAGGCGACGGCGATGCCGAAGGTCGCGCGCTACATCAAGGACAGCCGTCAAGGCGAAGATCGGTGGCCGATGATGTGGGTCAACAACGACTTCGGCAAGGGCGGCCGCGACGCGATCGCCAAGGCGCTCGAGGCGCAGGGCATCAAGGTCGCCGCCGACATCTCGACCGATCCCCGGCCAGGTCGACTTCTCCGGGCGCGGTGCTCAAGGCGAAGCAGTCGAACGCCGACGCGCTGTTCGTCTACACCAACGAGGAAGAATCGGCGCGCGCGCTGCGCGAGCTGCAGCAAGCAGGGCTACGACAAGCCGATCATCGGCGAGACGACGCTCACCGGCCAGAAGGTGATCGAGCTTCGCCGGCGACGCGGCCAACGGCGCGATCGCGCACGTCGGGCCTGACCGCCGACGCGCCGCAGCCGGCGATCAAGGCGTTCGACGAGAAGTTCCAGAAGCCGAATACAAGTACAAGAGCGACCACAACGGGATGAAGGGCTACAGCGCGATGTACATCGTCAAGGCGATCACCGAGAAGCTCGGCAAGGTCGATTCGAAGGCGTTCGCCGCGGCGCTGCACGGCGCGAAGATCTCGGTCAAGGACTACCCGGCGTGCTGCTCGACGTCACGTTCGACGCACAACGGCGACCTCGACCGCGAAAGCTTCCTGGTCAAGGTCGACAACGGCAAGCAGCGTGGTCGCGACGATGCCGGCGGCTTCCGCGAAATAAGGGAAAACTTATGTATCAACAGGTCGACAAGGGTGCTTCGCAACGTCGTCGACCCGTCTTTGAAGTTAGTTAAAGTCGTGGATGATGCCATTTTCCGAGGCGAAGATCGACTGCCACGTTCATGCGCTCGACCCCGCAAGCGGCCCGTACGCAGCGGACACGCACTACCGGCCCGCGGGGCAGGAGATGGGCACCGCGGCGCAACTGCTGCAGGTCATGGACGTCTACGGCACGCGCTACGCGCTCGTCGTCGGACCGGACTCCGCTACGGCCTTGACAACCGTTGCCTCATCGATGCGATCGCCCACAGCGCCGGCCGCTACAAGGGGCATCGCGGTCGTCGGCAACGATGCAACTCGCCGATCTCGAAGCGCTCAAGAACGCGGGAATGGTGGGGGTGGCCTGGAACGTCACCCATTACGGCGTCTATTACTATGCAGGCGCGGCGGCGTTGCTCGACAGGCTCCGCGCACTCGACTCTTCCTGCAGGTCCAGGTGGAGCACGACCAGCTCGTGCCGTTGCTCCTGATGCTGAACGCTCGGGCGTGCGCATCCTGATCGACCACTGCGGGCGTCCGACGCCGGCCGCCGGACTCGACCAGCCGGGCTTTCGCGCACTGCTCGGGCTCGCCGCGACGCGGCGCGCCTTCGTCAGCTTTCCGGTGCGGTCAAGTTTTCGCGCGAGCCGTTTCCGCACTACGACGCGCGCCCCTACATCGACGCGCTGCTCGACGCGTTCACGCCGGATGGCTGCATGTGGGCGTCGGATTGGCCGTTCCCAGCCCCGGCGCGTCGACTACGGCGTATTGCTCTCGCGCTGCTGCCGCAGCTGATCCCCGATGCCGCGCAACGACGCAAGGTGCTGTGGGAGACGTTGACACGCTGTTCGGCTTCACGGCGTGATGCCGAAGCGTCACGATGACTTGGCGCCGTCAGACCGCCGCCCCATACGTCGCGCGCCGTCTCGACGACCAGCCGCAAGCTTCGCGCGCCTGCGACTCCATCGCGATGTCGTTGCCGTGCACGGTGCTCGAGAATCCGCATTGCGGCGACAGGCAGAGCTGCTCGAGCGGCACGAGCTTCGCCGCCGCGTCGATGCGCCGCTTGAGGTCGTCCTTGCGACTCGAGCTGGCCGACCTTGGTGCTGACGAGGCCGAGCACGACGGTCTTGCCTTTGGGCACGATGCCGCAACGGCGCGAAATCGCCCGAGCGCGCGTCGTCGTACTCGAGGAAGTAGCCGTCGACGGCGAGCTCGTTGAACAGCACTTCGGCCACCGGCTCGTAGCCGCCCTCGGCCGCCCACGCGCTCTTGAAATTGCCGCGGCACAGGTGCACGCACGACGCGTCATGCCCGCCGGGCGTTCCGCGATCGCGGCGTTGATGAGCTCGCGCGTAGCGGCGCGGCAGCTCGTTCGGATCGTCGCCGCGCTAGCGCGCGCCTTCGCGCATCTTCGTCGTCGCACAGGTAGGCGAGGTTGGTGTCGTCGAGCTGCACGTAGCGTGCAGCCGGCGCGCCGCAGGATCTGCGAGCTCGTCGGCGATACGCCTGCGGCCACGTCGGCGTAGAACGCCTCGAGATCGGGATACGCGTCGCTGGCTGATCGCGCCGCGTCCGCCGCGGAAGTGCAGCATCGTCGGCGACGGAATCGTCACCTTCGGCGTGCGCTGTCGTCACCGACTGCAGGAACTCGAAGTCGGCGCGCTGGATCGGCTTGACGTGGCGCACCTTCGTCGTCACCTGCATCACCGGCGGCGCGAAATCGACGTTGCCGGCCGCGCTGTGGAAGCTGACGTTGATCCCGCCCCTTGGTCTCGACGCCCCGACAGCCTGGTCAGGAAATCGATATGGAAATAGGTGCGGCGGAATTCGCCGTCGGTGATGCCGCGCAGATCCGAGGTCTTCCTGGAAGCGGCGCGACCTCGCGGATCGCATCGTCCTCGACCGCGCGCAACAGCCGACGCGGTGATGGTGCCGGCCTTGTGCTGGTCGCGCGCTTCCAGCAGCCGCTTGCGGCCGCAGGAAACTGCCGACGTGATCGGCGCGAAATGGCGGTTGGCTTCCGGCCCGCCGGAGTATCGGCGCATGGCGTTGCTCATCGCAGGCTTCCTCGGATGCAAAGGGTACAACGAAAGCGTCGCGGCTGCGACCCGCCGGCTGACACCTGTTGCGCGCGACGATCTGTGCGAATATTGCAGGGTCGACGAGCCAACCAACGAGCCGGTCATGTCCTGGGTGATGCGATGTGTGCGCGACGGCGGATTCGCCGTTGGGCGCGGCAGTGCTGCGCCACGCTGGCGGTCGCCGCAGCAGGTGGCCGATCGTCCGGGGTTTCGAATGCCGCGGCGACGATCCCAACTTCCGGAAACTCGACGCCAGCCGCGTCCCGCGCAGTTCCGGCTCACCTACCGCCAAGGGCAAGCGCGAGGTCGTGTTTCGCGGTGCGCTGCAACCGCTCGCGTACGCGCTGCGCCGCTCATCGTCTGGCGCGGCGACACGACGCACCTGCCGCGCGAGACGCTGGTCGTACACGCTGCGGAGGAAGCGTGCCGCGGTGCGGCGACCCATCGCGCCAGGTGTTGTCGGTGAAGGCCGGCGAAGCGATGCATGGGGCTGCTGCACGCGTGCGCACGCGGCTACGACGCGCGGATCGCGCCAGTCGCGCGAATTGCGCGGCCGAAGAATCCCGACGACTGGGCGCGTCTGCTGCCGGACCGCGCCGCCGGCGATCAATCTGTGTCGCGCGCGAAGGCAACCGCGCGGAATGGATCGCGCGGGGCCGCGCCGGACGCAAGCCAGGGAATGGGCGTCGTACGCGTGGTCGAAACGACAGGCGGTTCTGTTGATTGCATCGGCGGACCTCGCGGGACGTGGACGCCGAAGATCGACGCCGTCAGCGCCGCGGAGCCCGCTGCCCGCAGCCGGCAATCCAGCTGTTCTTATCCGCCGCGCGACCCGCCGCCGATGGTGAACTGCGGTAAGCTCGAGCGCGTCGTCACCGAAGAGCGGCGCGGTGGCCGGCTACCTGCACTACGACCCGTGCTGAGCGTAAATACGCTCGGCGGCGCTTGCTGGTAGCAGCCGGCGCCAGCGCTTGCGCGCAGGTCAGGCGCCGCACGCCGGCGGACGACCGGCGGCCTATCGCGACCTGTTCGCCGCGGCCCACCGCGGAGACAGCGGCTCGAAATCGCGAAGCTCGCGGCCGCCGGCGTGCGACGTCAACGCGCGCGCATCCATGGACGCACGCCGCTGCGCATGTGGCGGCGTTCGCGCGCCAGCAGATGCGCGATGCGCGCGCTGGCCAAGGCGCGGCGGCCGATCCCCGAACGCGCTCGAAAACGACCGTTACGACATCGTGACGATCGCGGCCGTCGCCGACGACGTCGCCACGCTCGGCGTTGCGCTCGCGCGTGGCGGCAAGGCGACCAACGTGACGAGCCGCTACGACGGCACCGCGCCGATTGCGGCGGCGCATCTCGGCCACGACGAGCCGTCGTGCGCACGTTGATCCGCGCGGGCGCGCCGCTTTCGACCACGTCAACAATCTGGGATGGACCGCGCCAGTGATCCAGGTCCATTGTGCTCGGCAACGGCGGGCAGCGCCACGTCGCCACGCTAACGACTGCAGCTGGTCGGGGCGGGCGCCGACGTGAATATCCCGCTGATCGCAGCGGCGCGACGCCCGCTTTGGCGCTCGCCAAGGCCCGCGGCTATCGCGAAATGGCCGCGGTCCTCGAACGGGCTGGCGCGCGCTGAGCCGAATTGCGCAGGATAGGTGGCTTACAGCCAGAGCGAGGCACAGCCTTGCGCGACGCCGCGTCAGCCTTTGCGCCCGACCCACAAGGACCGCGCGTGCGTTCAGATCGCGAGGTAGTGATTTTGCGCGCGTGAGCGCTCCGCATCTCCCCTCTCGCCGCCGGCTGGTGGCAAAACGCAGGGCGATGGCCGGAGGGCCTCTACGATGTCGGCATCATCGGCGCCCGGATTCGCCGGACTCGCCTGCGTGCGCGGGCCGCGGCGCGGCGCGGACTGCGGGTGCTGGTCATCGACCGCAAATCCGAAATAGCTCGGCCACCGGATACGCCCACGACCGGGTTGCTGGTCAAGGAGGCCGCCGAGCGCTGGGAGATTCCCGCCGCGCTGACGCCAGCGCGTGCGCGGCATCCGGCTGTACTCGCCCGCGCTCGCCGCGCTCGGATCTCGCGGCGAGCGGCTACTACTTTCTCGCCACCGACACGCCGGCGCGCTCATGCGCTGGTTCGCGCGCGAAGCCCGGCGCGCCGGTGCGCATCATCCGCGCTTCGCGACGACCCTATCGCGGCGCGCGCCGCGTCGCAGCGCGGCTTCCAGCGACTGCACAGTGCGGCGGCGAGCGCGTCCGCTATCTCATCGGCGCCGGACGGTCCCAGACTTCCGCAGGTCGCGAAAGCCGAGTTCAGGCCTCGGCCGCAACACGCAGTTCCTGCTCGGCGTGGAAGCGGAGCCTGCGAGGGGCATCGCCGGGCGTCGATCCCGAACGCCTGCATTGCTTTCGCGACCGGCGGCCCGCGCGCGGCTAAGCATCGGCTGGGTGGTGCCAGGTTGTCGCGGCGTGGCGCAGAGTCGGACTCGCCTGCCGGCGGCCGGACCGCCCGCGCCTGGCCGCCCCTTCTGAGACGCAAGCTGGCGTCTCTTCGATTTCAGCGGCGCGCGCCGCGTCGGCCGCCGCCGCGGCGTGGCGCATTCCGGTAGGCGGACCCGTGTCACCGACCTGCGCGGCCGCGGCGTCGCGCTGGTCGGCGGCGCTGCGCCGTGCCTCGCCGCCGCTGTCCGCCAGGCGGCATCCGCCACGGCGACTCGAAGATCCGGCTTTCTCGCCGCGCGCGCGCGTTGCCGACCATCAGCGGGAGGGCGGCGGCGAGATCCGGGACGCGCGCTATCGCGCGCCAGCACCCGCGCTACGTGGTCAAGCGGGCGCTGCGCATACTGTCTTCGACCGCGGCATTCCCGATCGGCGTGTTCCGACGCCGGGCAGCTCGGCCACGCCGCGCGTTCACGGCGCTCGCGCGGTCGGTCTATTTTCACCATCGCGGATTGCGCTCGGCCGAGGGGTGGCGCGACCTCGCGCAGACGCTGTTCGCGGCCATCCCGCCGTGATGGGGCCGCAGTGTCGAAATTCCCGTTCCTCTGCCTGCTGCCGTGCGGATACCGCCCTGCTTCAGCCGGGCCAGCAGGGTACGCGCCAGCTCGGGCCGACCTCTGGTAGGATCAAAACTAACAATCCTGCGCGGACTGCGGATTGATTACGACAATAGCGTTTCGCAAACGGAGGAACCCACAATGTCTGGCAACATGATCAGGAGCGATATGGGCGGCACTGGCCGTCGGTGCCTTCAGCAGCCGGCGGCGCATTCGCCCAGGATACCGGTCAAGATCGGCTTCATCCCTGCCGATGACCGGGCAGCAGCGCCTCGACCGGCAAGCAGATCGACGCGGCGGTCAGGCTCTACCATGCAGCAGAACGGCACTACCGTCGCCGGCAAGAAGGTCGAGGTCATCCTCAAGGACGACGCGCGCCGGTGCCCGACAACACCAAGCGCTCGGCGCAGGAGCTGATCGTCAACGACAAGGTGCACGTTCCTGCGCCGGCTTCGGCGTGACGCCGGCCGCGCTTGCGGTCGCGCCGCTCGCGACCGAGGCCAAGGTCCCGCTGGTCGTCATGGCGGCAGGCACCTCGATCATCACCGAGCGCTCGCCCTACATCGTGCGCACCAGCTTCACCGCTGGCGCAGTCGTCGGTGATCATCGCCGACTGGGCGGCTGAAGAACGGCATCAAGAAAGTCGTCACGATGGTGTCGCGACTACGCGCCCGGCGCCGACGCCGAGACGTCGTTCAGCGAGCGCTTCACAGGCGGACGGCGGCGCAGGTCGTCGAGGCGATCCGCGTTCCGCTGCGCCAATCCCGACTTCGCGCCGTTCCTGCAGCGCGCCGCCGACGCGCAAGCCGGACGCGATCTTCGTGTTCGTGCCCTCCGGCAGGGCGGCACCTTCATGAAGCAGTTCGTCGAGCGCGGGCTCGACAAGGCCGGCATCAAGCTGATCGGCCCGGGCGACGTGACCGACGACGACCTGCTGCCGCGGCATGGGCGACCAGGCGCGATCGGCACCGTCACCGCGCATTTCTACTGGCCGCCGCGCATCCGTCGGCCGATGAACAAGGCGTATGTCGAGGCGTTCAAGAAGGCCAACAACGGCTTCCGGCCGAACTTCATGTCGGTCGGCGGCTACGACGGCATGCACCTGATCTACGAGGCGCTGAAGAAGACCGGCGGCAAGACCGACGGCGACGCGCTGATCGCGGCGATGAAGGGCATGAAGTGGGAAAGCCCGCGCGGGCCGATCTCGATCGATCCCGGAGACGCGCGACATCGTGCAGAACATCTACATCCGCAAGGTCGAGAAGGTCGGACGGCGAGCTGCTACAACGTCGAGTTCGCGACCTTCGAGGCGCGTCAAGGACCCGGTGAAGGCGGCGAAGAAGTAGCGCGACGGCAGAGGGCTTGCGTCACCGCGCGCGATGTCGCCGCGAAGTGGGCCGTGCAGTCGGGCTGCTCCGCAGTCGAGCTGCGCAGCCATCAAGCAGCATGCTGACCATCCTGTTCGACGGCATCGCCTACGGCATGCTGCTGTTCGTGCTGGCGTGCGGGCTGTCCGTCACGCTCGGGCTGATGAACTTCGTCAACCTCGCCCACGGCGCGTTCGCCATGGCGGGCGGCTACGTGCACGGTCGTGCTCGTCAACCGCATGGGCGTCCCGTTCTGCGTCGGCGCTGCCGCTCGCCTTCCTGTTCAGCGCGCGGCGCTCGGCGCGCTGCTCGAGCGCACGCTCTACGTGCACGTCTACGCGCAAGAGCCATCTCGACCAGGTGCTGTTCACGATCGGGCTCGTGTTCATGTCGGTGGCGGCGGTCGACTACGTCATGGGCTCGTCGCAGCAGTTCGTGCACGATCCCGCAGCGTGCTGCAGGGCCAGATCAACGTGTTCGGCGTCGGCGTCGGCACGTTACCGGCTGCTGATCATCGTCGTCTGCGGCCTGCTCACGATCGCGCTGCAGCTCGTCGCTCGACGACGCACGCGCTTCGGCAGCCGGCTGCGCGCCGCGGTCGACGATCAGCGGTGGCGCGCGGGCTCGGCATCAACGTCAACGCGGTGTTCGCGGTGACCTTCGCGGTCGGCTCGGGGCTCGCGGGCCTTGGCGGCGCGCTCGGCGCGGAGATCCTCGGCCTCGATCCGATCTTCCCGCTGAAATACATGATCTACTTCCTGATCGTCGTGACGGTCGGCGGCACGTCGAGCATCACCGGGCCGTTCCTCGCCTCGATCCTGCTCGGCATCGGCGACGTCGCCGGCAAGTACTACGTGCCGAAGCTCGGCGCCGTTCGTCGATCTACACGATCATGATCGTGGTGCTGATCTGGCGCCCGCAGGACTGTTCTCGCGCGCGACGCGCGAGATGAGCGCATGATCGGCCGCGCCAAGCTCGCAGCTTCGCGACGTCGCCGGCCGACTCGCGCGCCGCGCGCGCTGGACGCCGCTCGAGATCGCGTTCTGGCTCGTCGCGCCTGGCGACGATCTATCTTCTGCCGAGCAAGCCATCTGATCCTCACCGAGATCGCGATCCTCGGCGCTGTTCGCGCTCTCGCTCGACCTCATTCTCGGCTACGCCGGCATCATCTCGCTCGGACACGCGGCGTTCTTCGGCTTCGGCGCCTATGCGGCCGGGCTCCTGGCCAAGCACGGCGATCATCACCGAGCCCGTGCTGCGCGCTCGTCGTGGCGGGCCTCGCCGCGGCCGCTGCTCGGCTTCGTGACCGAGCTTCCTGGTGCTGCGCGGCTCGGACCTGACGCGACTGATGGTGACGCTCGGCGTCGCGCTGGTGCTGCGCGAGATCGCGAACCGCTACTCTGATCTCACCGGCGGTGCCGACGGCCTGCAGGGCATCGCCATGGCGCCGGTGCTCGGCACTGTTCAGGTTCGATCTCTTCGGCCACACCGCCTACGTCTACAGCCTCGATCGTGCTGTTCCTGCCTGTTCGTGATCGCGCGGCGCATCGTGAATTCGCCGTTCGGCCTGTCGCTGCGCTCGGTCAAGCGGCAACCCGCTGCGCGCCGCCGCGATCGGCATCCCGCGTCAACCGGCCGCTCGATCGCGATCTACACGATCGCGGCCGCGTTCTACGCCGGCGTCGCGGGCGCGCTGCTGACGCAGACGACGGCGTTCGCGTCGCTCGACGTGTTCTCGTTCGAGCGCTCGGCCGACGTGCTGCTGGTGCTGATCATCGGCGGCATCGGCTATCTCTACGGCGGCCTCATCGGCGCGGTGCATGTTCAAGCTGATGCAGGACTGGCTCGCCAACGTCACGCCCGCAGTACTGGCAGTTCTGGCTCGGCCTGGTGCTCGTCGATGATCGTGTTTGGTCGGCCGCGAGCCGCATGGCGGCGACTCGGGTCTGCCGGCGTCGGCGTATCTCGGCGAGCCGTTGAGCGAGCGGATGCGCGCGCTGATTCGCGCGCCGCAAGCGGTAGCGCAGGGCGCATGCGCGCCCGTCCGCATGGCGGACTCCGCGCTCGAAACGATCGGCCTCGGCGAAGAACTTCGGCGGCATCGTCGCGACGAACGACGTGTCGCTGCAGATCGAGAAGGGCGCGCGCCACGCGCTGATCGGACCGAACGGCGCCGGCAAGACGACGTTCATCAATCTGCTGACCGGCATGCTGCGCCCGACCGCGGGCGCATCCTCCTCGACGGCGAGGACATCACCGATCGTCGAGCCGCACCAGCGCGTCCGCCGCGGCATCGCGCGCACGCTTCCAGATCAACCAGCTGTTCGGCGACCTGACGCCGCTCGAGACGCATCGGGCTCGCGGTCTCCGGAGCGCATGGAGCTCGGGCGCCGACTGGTGGCGCATCGCCGGCATCGAACCGGTGATCGTGGACGAGATCGGTCGAGATCCTCGATCGCTTCCAGCTCGCGCGACGTGATGGACGAGCGCACCGCGACACCTGCCCTACGGGCAAGCAGCGTCTGCTCGAGATCGCGCTCGCGTTCGCCTGCCGGCCGCGCGTGCTGCTGCTCGACGAGCCGGCCGCCGGCGTGCCCGGAAGCCGAGCGCGCGCGACATCCTCGACACGGTCGCGGCGCTGCCGGCCGACGTGACCGTGCTGCTGATCGAGCACGACATGGACATCGTGTTCGCGTTCGCCGACCGCATTTCGGTGCTGGTCAACGGCGCGCTGTTCGTCGAGGGCCCGCCGGAAGAGGTCGCGCGCGATCCGCGCGTGAAGGCGGTCTATCTCGGCGAGGGCGCTCATGCCTGAGCTTCTCGCGCATCGACGAGCTGCGCGCCGGCTACGGCGAGGCCGTCGTTCTGTCGGCATCTCGCTCCGCGCTCGACGAAGGCCAGTCGCTCGCGCTGCTCGGCCGCAACGGCATGGGCAAGACCACGCTGGTCAACTCGATCGTCGGCGTGACGCGCTATCGTCGGCGGCACGATCCGGCCTCGACGGGCGCGACATCACGCCGCTGCGCGCCGGACCAGCGCGCGCATGCCGGCGTCGGCTGGGTGCCGCAGGAGCGCAACATCTTCAAGTCGCTCACCGTGGAGGAGAACCTCACCGCGGTGGCGCAGCCGGGCCCGTGGACCGCCGCGACAGTGTCTACGCGCATGTTCCCGCGGCTCGCGCGAGCGTCGGCGGCAATCTCGGCAACCAGCTCTCCGGCGGCGAGCAGCAGATGCTCGCGATCGGCCGCGCGCTGATGCTCAATCCGCGCATCATCGCTGCTCGACGAGCCGCTCGAAGGCCTCGCGCCGATCATCGTCGAAGAGCTGCTCGCGGCGCTGAAGCGCATCATCCGCGACGAGGGTGCTCTCCGCCATTCTGGTCGAGCAGAACGCCCAGAAGATCCTGCGGCGTCACCGACCGCGCCGTCGATCATCGAGCGCGGCGGCCATCGTGCACGAGGGCGACAGCGCCGCGCTCGATCTGGCGACCGCGCCGTCCTCGACACCTTTCTGGGGTGACGGACGCCGGAACACGTCGGCGCGGCGACGACCTTCGGACCGCCCGCGCGGGGCAACGACCGCGCACTTGAAAGTACCGCGCCAGCGACGCGCTCTGCACCCCGGGCGACCGGAATGACGCCAAGATGCAGGCCGGCTATTCAATCCTGCGTCGCTGCGCATGAACTGGTTCCACGAACTCTCCTCGTCGACGCTCGCCATCATCTCGCGCTTCGACGCTCACGGTATCGATCGTCGGCCTTGCGCTGACCGCGGGACGCGTCCGCGAGACGAAACTGCACGAACAGCCCTCGACAATGGCACGATTGCCGGATTGCTGGCGGCGCTGGCTGCATCTACGCGATCGCCGCCGGCCTGACCGCCGTCGCCGTGTGGGGCGAAACGCAGGATGCAGGCAACAACGTCGCTAAGGAATCGGCGGCGATCACCGTCCTTTTCATGACCTGACCGGCTACCCGCAGCCGCTTCGGAACCAGACCCGGAACCCGCTGGTCGAGTACACGCGTTACATAATCGAGCAGGAATGGCCGCGGCACCAGCACGGGGAGGCGCTCTAGCGGCCTGCTCAAGAGCATCGACGAGATGGAACGCCAGCTCTTCGCGTTCGAGCCGGCGACCGAAGGCCAGGAAGGTCGTGCACGCGCTGGCCCTGCGGTCGTCACAACACCGTGATCGAGATGCGCCGGCTGCGCCTGCAGGCCAGTCGGCGACACGGCGCTGCCGGGCGCGCTGTGGGTCGTGGTGATCCTGCTCGGCGTGATCGCAATTTCGTCGTGCTTCCTGCTGCGGCTCGACAGCTTCGCGTTGCACGCCGCCATCACGACGCTCGTCGCCGCGCCGATCGCGTTGATTCTCTATTTCATCGCCGTCACCGACCGCCCGTTCCAGAGCGGCGTCAGCGTGCTCGGCCGAGCCTTATCGAATCGTGCTGGAGCAGATCATGATCCCGGAGTTGAAGCGCGGGAATTGATCCCCCACGCTTGCGGCCGTCATCACTTCCGGGACAGCCCAGTAGTCGGCCACCTCGATCGGGTAGGCATCCGGATCCGCGCAGCGGAACGAGACCAGCGTCTCGCTCTCGAACAGCGGCTTGACGTATCGGCACGCCCGCCGCTTCCATCGCGGCCAAGCGTCGCGCGTGACTTCCTCCGCCGTGTCGAGGCGAATGCCGACAATGGAACCACGCGGGCATTGGCGCCGGCGCCGGGTCGTCCATCAGCGCGAGACAGGAAATCGCGGCCGCCGCTCATGAACGTGATGCTGTCGCCGTTGGTGACCTCCGGGCGCAACGCGAACCAGCTGGCGGTAGAACGTCTCGAGCATGCGCCGCGCTGCAGGTGTGCGTGAGCCAAGCCCGCCAGGTCGTCCCATGGCAGGTGCCCAGCGGCAATCGCAGAGGCGTCCCGAAACTCCGCGCCATCACTGCGCCCTTGATCCCCGCCGCCTTGCACCACCTTCGCCAAGTCGTCCATTTCGTCGCGCATGAATTTGCCGAACTCCGCCGGCGTCATCACGCATCGGCTCGGCGCCGAGTGCCGCCAACCGCTCGCGCATGTCCGGCATCTGCAGCACGCGCGCCGACGTCCGCGTTGATCTTGTCGACGACCTCCGTCGGCGTGCCGGCCGGCGCGTACATGCCGACCCACAGGTTGTAGTCGAAGCCCGGCAGCCCGCCTTCGGCAATGGTCGGCACGTCGGGCAATGCGCTGGAGCGCTTGGCCGTGCTCACGCCGAGCGCGATCAGCTTGCCTTCGCGCACGTTGGGCAGCGCCGCCGAAATCGGCGCAAAGTAATAGGTCACGCGCCCGGTCATCGTGTCGGTCAGCGCTTCCGGCGATGCCCTTGTACGGAATGTGCACGACGTCGATGCCCGCGGCCAGCTTGAACTTCTCGCCGTTGATGTGCGTGCCGCTGCCGATGCCGGCGGAAGCGAAGTTCGAACGCACCCGGCGTCTTCTTGGCCGCGCTGATGAGATCGGCGACACGTCTTGTAGCCCGTCGCCGGCGCCACGACGAGCACGTTGGGCTGGCCGCCGAGCGTTGCCACCTCGACGAAGTCCTTCGTCGTGTCGTACGGGAGGCTCGGATAGATCGCGGGGTTGACCGCCTGCGCCGCCGAGATGCACGAGCAGCGTATACCCGTCGGCCGGCGACTTCGCCACGACGCCCGCGCCGATCGTGCCGCCCGCGCCGGGACGATTCTCGACGACCACCGGCTGTCCCCACAGCTCGCCGAGCTTCTGCCCGACGTTGCGCGCCAGGATGTCGGTCGCGCTGCCGGCCGTGAACGGCACCACGATCTTCACCGGCTTGTTGGGAAAGCCCTGCCCATGGGCCAGCGTCGCCGCCAACGCGAACATACGCCGCACCGCTTCGCCACCATCGCATCGCTATCTCCTACTCGCGATCGTGTCGAACATCTAGCTCAGCCCATCGTCGACCGGCACGTTTTCCGGTTCCAGCGCGAGCCCGGACGCCTCCGCGTGCTGCACGAGCAACTTCGCGAAATCCTCGTCGGTCACGCCGCCTTCGACCAGCGCATCCACCAGCTTGCGCGTGACCTCGGCGAGCGGCAGCGGCACGCCGAACCGGCGGCCGGCATCGAGTCCCAGGTCCAGGTCCTTGCGCAGCAGCTGCGGCGTGAACGTCGACCGTGAAATCGAGGTTCACGAACGCCGGCGTCTTGTAGCGCGTGAACGTCGAGCCCATCACGCTCTGGTTCATGAACTCGAGGAACGCGTGCCGCGGCACGCCCGCCTTCTGCGCGAGCACGGTGATCTCGGCCAGCGATTGCGTGACCACGCCGAGGAAGACGTTGTGGCAGATCTTGACGATGCGCGCGAGCTCGCCTTCGCCGACGTAGCTCGCGCTCGGCGCAATCAGCTTGAGCAGCGGCAGCGCCCGCTCGAACGCGGCTCTTGGGCCCGAGCACACGAACGAGAGACGGCCGGCCTTGATCACCTTGGCATTGCCGCTCACCGGCGCCGCGAGCAGCTCCACGCCGCGCGCCGCGAGCAGCGCGCGCAACTGCGCCGAACCCTCGAGCGAGATCGACGAGCATTCGACGACCAGCTTCGGCAGCGGGACCTCCGCCCGACAGCAGCCCGTGCGGCCCGTCGATGACCTCCTGCACGTCGTCCCAGGTCGACACCATGCAGAAGACGACGTCGCACGCGGCGAGATCGGTCAGGTTGTGCGCGATCTTCACACCGTGCTGCGCCGAGCGGCTCCGCCTTGAGCGCGCGTGCGGTTCCACACGGTGACGTCGGCGCCGCCTTCCGGCCAGCCGTTCGGCCATCGCGTAGCCCATGCGGCCGGTGCCGATCCACCCGACGCGGGTGGCTGGGTGAACGTGAGCGCGCGCATGTCGACATCGGTGACCTCAATACGGGTTGGCGATCGGCAGGTCCTGCGCCGGGTACAGCGAAATCACTTTGGGCCCGGTCGGCGTCAGGATCACCTCTTCCTCGATGCGCGCGGCGGAAAAGCCGTCGCTCGCCGGGCAATACGTTTCGACGGCGAACACCATGCCCGACTTTCAGCTCGATCGGCTCTTTGCAGCGAATTCAGCCGCGAGACCAGCGGCCGCTCGTGCAGCCCGAGCCCAGGCCGTGGCAGAAATTGAGGCCGAACGCCTCCATTTCGCTGCTGAAGCCGATGTCCTTCGCCGTCGGGAACGAGCGCGCGATGCGATCGGAGCTCACGCCCGGCTTCAGCAGGTCGATCGCGCGGTCCATCCATTCGCGCGCGCTTGCCGGTAGGCGTCGCGTTGCGATGTTCGTCGCCATGCCGACGTTGAACGTCCGGTAGTAGCAGGTGCGATACCCCATGAACGACTGGATGATGTCGAAGAACGCCTGGTCGCCGGGACGGATCAGCCGGTCGGTGAAGTTGTGCGGATGCGGCGTGCAGCGCTCGCCCGAGATCGCGTTGATCGCCTCGACGCAATCGGAGCCCATGCCGTACAGGCGCGCGGTGGCGAGCGCGACGATCTCGCTTTCCTTCACGCCCGGCTTCAACGCCTCGGCGATGTCCTGGTAGACGCCGTCGACCATCGCCGCCGCCATGTTGAGCAGGATCAGCTCGTCGATGTTCTTCACTTCGCGCGCGGCGAGCATCGTCTGCTGGCCGTCGCGCACTTCGATGCCGAGCCGCTGCAGCTCCGAGCATCAGCGGCGGCTCGACGACATCGAGGCCGAGCGGCATGTCGCCCACGCCCTCGGCGTCGAGCAGCGACTTGATCTCCGCGCCGCGTCGCGAAAGAGCTTGCCGTCGCCGCCGACGCGCGCCGCGCAGCCCGAGCAGCCCGGCGCGGCAATGATCGTGGTGCAGCCACGGCGCGTGCAGCCGGTGATGCTGCGGCCGCCGAGCCGAAATCCCAGACGTACGGATCGCCGTTGCCGGTCAGCAGCGAATAGCGCGTCAGCTTGTCGCGCGCCCACTCGCCGATGACGGTGCTGGTCGTGTAGCGGATGTTGTGCTGATCGAAGCACAGCAGCGCGCCCAGACCCGAATTGGCGAGCGCCGCGCGCGTGCGCGCGAGCCGATAATCGTGCAGCCGGCGGAAGTCGATGCGCTCCTCGAAGTCGACCTGCGTGTGGCCAGGCGCGGGCAGCGGCCGGTCCCACTGGTGATGCGGATCGATGTCGTCGGGCCGGACGATCCTCGGTTCCACCTTCTTGTTTTTCCTGGTCATCGCGCGCTCATGGTAACGAGAATCGGGGCCGGCGTAGCGTGCAGTTCAACGCGAGCCGGCGGCCGCGCGCAAATAGCTGTCGTCGACGTAGCGTGCCGGATCGGTCAGCGCCTTCTGCGGCTTGCCGAATTCCGAGCGAATCGCGAGCACGGTAGCAAGGCCCTGGCGATCGAACGCGCCGCCGCGCTGGAAGCCTTCGCGCTCGCCGGTCATCGCGGCGACCGCGGCTGCGGCGGCGCCCTCCGGAACGTCGGGCAAGTATTTCCGATAGATCGCCGCGGCCTCCGGCCGGTTCGCGGGATCGAGCAGCCAGTCGAGCGCGGCCGCGGTCGCGCGCGTGAATCCGACGATGCGCCGTGCGATTGTCGGCGGCCCAGGAGCGCGCGCCATCCCGACGATCGTCTGGTAGGGCCCGATGACGTCGATCACGTTGGCAAGCCTTTTGAACCCGCGCGCCTCGGCGCCAGCTCGAGCGGCGTCGTGAGGATCGTCGCCGGCGTCTTGCCGTCCATCAACGCGCGGGCACGCACCGCCGTGCCGCCGATCGATTCGAGCTTGTAGTCGCCGTCCGTCGAGGCCGGCCTGCGCCAGCAGCTTCATGAGCACCAGCGAATACCCGGTGGCAATCGCGTCCACGGCGAGCGTCTTGCCCTTCAGATCCGCGATGGTCGCGGCGTCCGAGCTCGCGACGAGCCGCACGGTGCCGTGCGACAACGCCATGAACGCGAAAAAGTCGGGCGCCGGTTCCAGCGCGACTTCGCCCTGCCCTTCCTGGTACGCGACGATGTTGTCGAACGCGGACAAGCGCGATGTCCTGCTCGCCCTTCATGAGGCTTTGCACGAGGACGACCGAATTCGGCGTGGGCGATACCTTGACCGCGAGTCCTTCGCGCGCGAAAAACCCTTGGTCCTCGGCGACCCACAACGGCAGGTTCGCGCCGCCCGGAAACGTGATCACCCGTACCGGCATCACGCGCGTTGGCGATTGCGCGACGGCGCTCGCTGCAGCGAGCAATCGACGCGACGAGCGTCCACACTCACGAATGATCATGTCGCGCCTCCCGCAGTCAGCCCTTCGGGGCACCCTGACCGGCTCAATGTCCGTGACGATAGCCGTGTTGACCGCGCCGCTCAAGCGAACCGACGCGCCGGGGCCGCGCTCCAACTTTTGCGCACCATCATTAGGCGAGCGGCCGAAGGCACTGCTAGAGTGACACCCATGAAGAGCCGATTCCGCACCCGTACGCGCTTGCTGGGATGTTCGATGCTGCTCGTCGCCGCGCTCGCGCTTCCCGCGGCCGTCTGGGCGCAAGTCGCCTACACGACGCAGGCGGTCAACATCCGCGCGGGACCGGATCGCGCAGTATCCGCAGGTCGCGTGGCTGCCGTCGGGCGTGCCGGTGACCGTCATCGGCTGCGTCGACGGCTGGCGCTGGTGCGATGTCGTCGCGGGTCCGAACCGCGGGTGGGTCTACGCGCAATTCCTCTCGTATCCGTACCAGAATCAGCCGGTGCCGATCATCAGCGGCGGTGCGATCCTCGGGCTGCCGCTGGTCACGTTTTCGATCGGCCCCTATTGGGACAACTACTATCGCGGACGGCCGTGGTACGGCAATCGGTCGTATTGGTACAACCGACCCACGCCCTACTATCGGCCGCCGCCGCCACGTTACCAGCCGGTGCAGCCGCGTCCGCCCGTGTACGTGCCGCCGCCGCATCGTCCGCCCAGCTACGTGCCGCCGCCGCAGCATCCGCCCGGCACGTGCCCGGAGGCCAGCGCCCAGCGGCGGTCCACCGCCCGGCACTGGACAGCCGCCCGGCGTCCACCGTCGGGAGCCACCACCTTCCGGGGGCGGATCTCCCGGCGGCGTGAGATCGATGGGGTGGACGCTCGGCGCCAACCAATCCGCCGATCGTAGCCCGCCAACCCGCAGCAGTAATGGCCTGTTGCGAGCTCGAAGCCGCTATCCGACGGCGAGATCGGCGAGCTCGACCGAGATTCTCGCCGCGATTCCCGACGAGCGCGATCCGCTCGACGTGGTCATGCTGGACGGGTTTCTGACCGGCGTGCTGTTGCAGCCCGAGCTCGTCGCGCCGTCGGACTGGCTGCCGCTGGTGTTCGATGCCGATGGAGGCGATATCGCTGCCGGGCGATGCCGGCCAGGCGACGCGGGCCATCGAGCTCATCATGCGCCGTTACAACGAGCTGGCCGCGTGCATCGTTGCGCGCGAGTTCTTCGATCCGATCGTGTTCGAGCTCGACGACGAACACGGCGAGCCGCTGGTCGGGAAAGGACGGGATCGCCGCGCTGGCGTTTTGGGCGGCGGGATTCACCAACGCGCTGAACGCGTTTCCCGCGCTCGAAGCGCTTGCCGAGACCGACGACGCATTGGCCGCGACGATGATGGGCATCCTGCGCCATCTCCCGATCGATCCCGATGCCGCGGCCGACATCCGCGAAGAATTCGCCCGCGAACAGCAGGAGATCGCCCGCGAAGTGCCGCTCGCCGATCTCGACGACGCGCTCGACGAACTCGTTGCATGCGTGCTCGAGATCGCCGAGATCGCGCGCCCGAATCGCCCGGCAACGCGCGCGACGCCGAAGGTCGGCCGCAACGATCCCTGTCCGTGCGGCAGCGGGCGCAAGTACAAGGGTCTGCCACGGGCGGAGCAATAGCGCGCACGACGCTCGCGAACGCCTTTGCATCGGCCAGCCGCCGCAGGGCCGCCCCAAGGCGGCGCTCCCCTTTGGGGGAGGACGCCGCAGGCGTCTTCGGGGGAGCCCCTGCTAGTTCTCCGGGCCTTGAAGATCACGCTGAACGGACGCGGAACATCCTGCAGGCGCTTGAAAAAAGTGACCTCGATGAAACTGTTCTGCTCCTCGAACAACGCGCCGGATGCGATCCGGTGCCCTCGGTCTGCGCGGTCGCCGCGGCCGATGACCGGGCGCTGGCCTGGAGCGCGGTGGCGCCCGGTGATGCCGAGCATGAGATCCGGCGAGATCGAGGTTACGGCTCGCGTAGCTGCCGTAAACGGCAATCACCTCGATCTCGTACTTGTTGCGCGTCGCCGTGCGATTGAACCGCCGCGCGACATCGGACAAGGTGCGCGACCAGCATTTGCGCCTTGTCGCGCGCCAATGGCTCGACGATGCGCGCCATCGCGATCTCGCGAAAGCGCGGCGGTGATGCCGAATTCGGTCGCCGCCCGGCGGACAGACGCTCCAGCACGCCATCCTCGACCATCTTGTCCAGGATGGCGCGGCTCGTGCGCCGCGCCCAGACGAAAGTCCTCGACCAGGGGCGTCGAGGCGCACGGTCGCGCGGTCAGGCAGGTGGTCCGGAATGCGAGAAAGCACCCGGTTCGCCGAATCGCGCAGGCGCAGCGGGTCGAGTCCGAAATAGAGGTGTGCTTCGCGACCAGGGTCATCGTTTTCACGGTCGGCTCCCGATGAAGCTAACACCGCGAAGCTACCATAATCGGCGGGTTGTCGAACGCTTTTGTTGACTACATACTGCGCCGATACTGCCCACCCACCTCGAACAACGCGTTGGTGATCTGCCCCGAGCGAGCACACGCGCACCGTGTTCGATCAGCTCGGCGAACACGTTGCCGTTGTCGATCACAGCTTTCTTCAGCCTCGCGAGCGCCGCCGGTGCCGCATCCGCGTTGCGCGCGTGGAAATCGGCCAGGCGCTTCAACTGCGACTGCTTCTCCTCCTCGGTCGAGCGCGCAAGCTCGATCTTCTGCGGCGTCTGCGTCGGCGTGCGGGATTGCGGAACGTGTTGACGCCGACGATCGGATAGCTGCCGTCGTGCTTCTGGTGCTCGTAGTACATCGACTCTTCCTGGATCTTGCCGCGCTGGTAGCCGGTCTCCATCGCGCCCAGCACGCCGCCGCGCTCGCGAGATCGCCTCGAACTCCTTCAGCACCGCCTCCTCGACCAGGTCGGTCAGCTCCTCGATGATGAAGCGAGCCCTGGTTCGGGTTCTCGTTCTTGCCGAGGCCCCATTCGCGGTTGATGATGAGCTGGATCGCCATCGCGCGGCGCACGCTCTCCTCGGTCGGCGTGGTGATCGCCTCGTCGTAGGCGTTGGTGTGCAGCGAGTTGGTGTTGTCGTACGTCGAGATCAGCGCCTGCAGCGTCGTGCGGATGTCGTTGAACGCGATCTCCTGCGCGTGCAGGCTAGCGCCCGCGACGTCTGCGAATGGAACTTGAGCTTCTGCGAGCGCTCGTTGGCGCCGTAGCGTTCGCGCATCGCCACCGCCCAGATCCGCCGCGCGACGCGGCCGATCACCGAGTACTCGGGATCCATGCCGTAGCTGAAGAAGAACGACAGGTTCGGCGCGAAGTCGTCGATGTGCATGCCGCGCGCGAGATAGGCCTCGACGAACGTGAAGCCGTTGCGACAGCGTGAACGCGAGCTGCGAGATCGGGTTCGCGCCGGCCTCGGCGATGTGGTAGCCGGAGATCGACACCGAGTAGAAGTTCTTGACGTTGTGATGGACGAAGTACTGCCTGGATGTCGCCCATCACCTTGAGCGAGAACTCGGTGGAGAAGATGCAGGTGTTCTGGCCCTGGTCCTCCTTCAGGATGTCGGCCTGCACGGTGCCGCGCACCGTGGACAGCGTCCACGCGCCGGATCTTCGCCGCCTCGTCGTCGGTCGGCTCGCGGCCGTTGTCCTGCGGAACTTGTCGAGCTGCTGGTCGATCGCGGTGTTCATGAACATCGCGAGGATCGTCGGCGCCGGGCCGTTGATCGTCATCGACACCGAGTTGTTCGGCGCGCACAGGTCGAAGCCCGAGTACAGCACCTTCATGTCGTCGAGCGTGGCGATCGACACGCCGGAGTTGCCGACCTTGCCGTAGATGTCGGGCCGCAGATCGCGGATCGTTGCCGTACAGCGTGACCGAGTCGAACGCGGTCGACAGCCGCTTGGCCGGCATGCCGTCGGCGAGCAGATGGAAGCGCTTGTTGGTGCGGAACGCGTCGCCTTCGCCCGCGAACATCCGCGTCGGATCCTCGTTCTCGCGCTTGAACGCGAACACGCCCGCCGTGAACGGAAGCTGCCCGGGACGTTCTCGCGTCAGCTGCCAGCGCAGGATCTCGCCGTCGTCCTCGTACCTGGGCAGCGCGACCTTGCGCACCTTGCGTGCCGGACAGCGACGTCGTCGTCAGCGCCGTGCGGATTTCCTTGTCGCGGATCTTCACGACGTATTCGTCGCCGCCGTAGGCGGCCCGCGTCTTCGGCCACATGTCGAGGAGCTTGCTCGACCGCGCGGTCGAGCTTGGCGTCGCGGTCGGCGATCGAGCGCGTCGAGTGCCGGCGGGCGCCTCCTCGCCCAGCATCCGCTTCGTCGGCGCGCAGCTGCTGCCGCTCGCGCGCGATGCGTCGCCTGCGTGTTCGCGTAGACGTGATAGCCGCGCACGCTTTCGGCGATCTCGGCCAGGTAGCGCGACGCGCGCCGCCGGCACGATCGCGTGCTGCGCCGTCGACTGCCGCGTCGCTCACCGTCGGCAGCGTGCCCGGCGACAAGCTTCAATCCCCTGCTGCGCCAGCTTCGCCGCCACTGCCTGGTACAGCGCGGTGACGCCGTCGTCGTTGAAGCGCGACGCCATCGTGCCGAACACCGGCATTTCGTCGGGCGCCACCTTCCACGCCTCGCGATTGCGCTGGAACTGCTTGCGCAACGTCGCGCAGCGCGTCCTGCGCGCCCTTGCGGTCGAACTTGTTGATCGCGACGAAGTCGGCGAAGTCGAGCATGTCGATCTTCTCCAGCTGGCTCGCCGCGCCGAATTCGGGCGTCATCACGTACAGCGACGCGTCGACCAGCGGCACGATCGCGGCGTTGCCCTGGCCGATGCCCGAGGTCTCGACGATCACGAGGTCGAAGCCGGCGACCTTGCACGCGCGCCATCACGTCGGGCAGTGCTTCGGAAATCTCGTTGCCGGCGTCGCGCGTGGCGAGCGAGCGCATGTAGATGTTGGGATGCTCGATCGCGTTCATCCGGATGCGGTCGCCGAGCAGCGCGCCGCCGGATTTGCGCCGCGACGGATCGATCGAGATGATCGCGATCTCGCAGCGCATCGCTGCTGGTCGAGCCGGAACCGGCGCACCAGTTCGTCGGTGAGCGAGCTCTTGCCGGCGCGCCGCCGGTGCCCGTGATGCCGAGCGCGGGCATCGCCGGACTTGTTCGCGGCGGCCAGCAGCTCGCTGCGCAGCTTCGGCGGCCACCGCGCCGCTTCTCGAGCCCGGTGATGAGCGCGCGCGAGCGCATGCGTGCGCGCGAAGCGGATCGCCGTCGCGCAGCGCGTCGAGCGACGTCGGGAGATCGGTGGCGAGGTCGGCATCGCACGCGGCGACGATCTCGCTGATCATGCCCCTGCAGGCCGAGCTTCTGGCCGTCCTCGGGCGAGAAGATGCGCGTGACGCCGTAGTCGTGCAGCTCGTCGATCTCCGCCGGCACGATGACGCCGCCGCCGCCGCCGAACACCTTGATGTGGCCGCCGCCGCGCTCGCGCAGCAGGTCGAGCATGTACTTGAAGAACTCGACGTGGCCGCCCTGGTACGACGAGATCGCGATGCCGTGCGCGTCTTCCTGCAGCGCGCAGTTGACGATCTCCTCGACCGAGCGGTTGTGCCCGAGATGGATCACTTCGCAGCCGCGACGCCTGCAGGATCCGCCGCATGATGTTGATCGACGCGTCGTGGCCGTCGAAGAGGCTCGCCGCCGTGACGAAGCGCACCTTGGCGAGCGGCTTGTAGACGAGCGGCGGACGGGAAGCGTCGTTCATCGGGCACACCTCGATCGGGCCTTCGTTGCCGGAAAGCTTACGCCAGGCGCAGCGCAGAAATGGCCGGACCATGCGGCGGGGTCTTTGCTGTTCCGGACAAGTCGTATATTACGTTTACGTAAACGTCAATCAGGCAGTCGTCTCCGCGCCTCGCGCCGCGCCTCGGTAAGTAGCGAGGCAGCCCGGGTCGACCGACATCTGCCGGCCGAGCTTGCCCCATGCCGCCGCCGACCACCGCCAATGCCACGCTCGACGCGCCCGCGCTTCCCGCAGTCCCGCCGCTGGCGGCGCACGGCCTCGCCACCACGTCGCTGCTCAACGCCGCGCACGCGATCGATCACCTGGTCCTGCTGGATTTTCGCCACGGCGGTCGGCGCCATCGCGATCGATTTCGGCTTCACCCGCTGGGAGGACCTGATGCCTTACGCGGCGGGCTCTGTTCCTGCTCTTCGGGCTGGGCTCCGTGCCGGCGGGACGCCTCGGCGATCACTGGGGACGGCGCGCGATGATGCTGGTGTGCTTTTCGGCATCGGCGGCGCGTGCCTCGTCGTCGCTGCCACGCAGAACGCGTGGCAGATGGCGCTGGCGCTTGGCCTCCTCGGCGCGTTTGCGTCCATCTACCATCCGGTGGGCATTCCGATGCTGGTGCAAGCGACGACTCGCCCGGGCGCCGTCATCGGCGTCAACGGGCTGGTCGGCAATCTGGCATTGCCGCGGCCGCCGTGCTGACCGGCCTCACCGTCAAGTACTTCGGCTGGCGCGATGGCGTTCGTGCTCCCGGGCCTGGCGTCGATCGCGTTCGGCCTGCTGTTCGCGCGCATCGTACCGCGCGAGCACGCGCCGCCCGCCAAGCGCGCGCCCAGGCAATCGGATCTGCCGCGCAGCGAGCTCGCTGCGCGTCGTGCTGATCGTGACGCTCACGTCGACGTGCGGCGAGCCTCGTCTTCAACTTCACGACCAACGGCAACGGCGAGCTGCATGAGCGACCGCCTGCGGGCCGTCACCGCGGACCCGGCGCTGGTCGGCGCGTTGCTGGGTTGGTCTACGTCGTGGCATCGTTCGCGCAACTGATCGTCGGCCGCGCCATCGATCGCTACCCGCTGAAGCGGCTGTTCCTGACCATCGTGCTCACGCAGATTCCGCTGTTCGTCCTCGCGATGCATGCGCAAGGGCTGGGCGTTCTACGCGGTGGCGCATTGCGTTCATGGCGTTCGTGTTCGGCGCGATTCCGTTCACCGATGCGCTCATCGTCCGCTATGTCGACGACCGGATGCGCTCACGCGTGGCCGGCGTGCGTCTGGCCATCGCGCTCGGCGTGAGCTTCCGCTCGCCGTGTGGCCATGCTGGGCCCTCTGGTCAAGGCCCACGGGTTCGCGTTCCTGCTGGGCTTGCTGGCGGCGATCGCCGTCGGTCGCCGCCGTCGCCGTGACGCTGCTACCGCGTCGGCGCTGACGGTCGCTTCGCGCGGCAGAGCGCCTTCAGCCTCGCGCGATTGCCCGGTCAGGCTGAAGCCCGACCCACAGGCGATTCGAACGGCTATCTAAGGAATCGTTAAGCGGCCCGGCGCTATACTCCGCGCGCACAACTCTACCGGCCCCTTCCCATGTTCAATAACGATTCTTGGCTGCGCCGCGCCGCGGCTTTCTTCGTCCCCTGTTCATCGCCGTTCGGCGCCCACGCGGCGCTTCCCGCCGGCATCACGCAGGGGCCGAGCGGTGAGAGGATCACCGAGTACAAGCTCGCCAACGGCCTCACGGTGCTGCTGTTCCCGGACGCATCGAAGCCGACGACGGTGGTCAACGTCACGTACCGCGTCGGCGCCGCGCACGAGAACTACGGCGAGACCGGGATGGCGCACCTGCTCGCAGCACCTCGTGTTCAAGGGCACGCCCGATCGCGGCAACATCATGCAGGAGCTGGGCCGCCGCGGCATGAGATTTCAACGGCAGCACGGGCTGGGACCGTACTAACTACTTCGAGACGTTCACTGCAGCGGAGCGACAACCGAGGCAATACGTAACTGAACGAAGTACAC
>ERZ1370068.7648-contig-6553_pt1 | contig 65422 bp, 115 predicted proteins | sample MGYA00561227_ERZ1370068 | MGnify/ENA primary metagenome ERZ1370068 (study PRJEB38410, sample SAMEA6850437) | metagenome | study: Metagenomic assessment of the ecological functions of the soil: analysis of the soil microbiota associated with the... | reverse complement strand
ATGCTGTTCGGTGCGGCTATTTGGCGCTCACTTCCGGTCGTCGGACTATCGAGGCGTGTGAAGGAAGGCGCAGCGCCGAAAGTGCTCGACAACGTCCACCGGTAACCAGCGTTCGTCAGATCGCGATCCACGAAAGGAGCTGGTCGGCTGATGAGCGGCAGCCACCGCGGCGCACCGACAGCGGGGCAGCCCCCCGGTGCCGATCCTCCTCGTGCGGCACCTGGGATCCGGCAGACCACGATGACCGGGAAGCTCGCGCAGCACCACGGAAAAGAAGCGCTCGCCCTACCTGGTCGGCCGATATCCAGCGCCAGCGGCGATCGAGCAGCTCAGACGCTCGGCGCCAGCTCAGGATCGGTGCACGACGCCACAGCGGGGCGCGACGTGGTCGACCCAGTTCCGCAGGCCGTGCGCCGGCGGAACTGTCACCTGGTCCTCATTTGGTGATCATTGACACCGGCCAAGCTGCACATCGACGAAGCACTCATGACGGAGGTGGCGCGGATCCGCGATGCGATCGACCGAAGAGATCCTGCTCGTCGCCGACGCCTTCCACGCTGACAACCGGGGCCGCCTTGAACATCGCTGAGGCGTTCAACGAGCGACTGAGATCACCGGCAGTGATCCTGACGGCTCGACGGCGACGCCCAGGGGCGGCGCAGCCCTCTCGCTTCGCGCCGTAGCCCCGGAAGCCGATCAAGTTCGTGGGCCTCGACGCTCGGTACCACTCGACCGTTCCATCCCGATAAACTCGCGTCCATCTGGGGATGGGCGACATCGTCTCGTTCATCGAGAAGGCGCAAGCGGCGATCGACGTGGAAGAGGCGGAGAAGGTGAGCCGCCAGATCCGCGGAACGCTTCACGCTGGAGGACTTCCGGGGCCAGCTCCAGCGGATCAGGCGGGTTCATGAGAGTGATCAGCCTCATCCGGGCATATCGACCAGCTCAAGCAGAAGGGTTCGACGTGGGCGGAAGGACCTGGTCGCATCAAGCCATCTCATCGGTCGCAGCGCTCGCAAACCGGTTTCTTCTACCAGATCATCAACGGCATGGCAGCTGCGCATCGCGAGGGCAGCGGCGCGACGTGCAAAATCGACCGGCTCCTCAAGCGGTACGCTACGAAGCCACTGGATGATAACAATGGAAGCGCGGCGCATATCGCTCAAGGCCTCGGCCAGGATCTTCCCGCTGCCAGCACCTCTCACACCAGGCGGGCTGCTATGGCGGTGAGGCGATCCGTATGGCCGAACAGGCGGAAAGGAACCTCGCACTACCGCTGGTGGCACCGATTGGACTCGCGCAGCCCCGCGCGACGGGAGAGTTCATCAGTTCTGAGCGCTACGATCGACAGAAGGATGGGGCGCATCAAAGCCGGGCGTGCAAGTGGCTCAACGACGCGCAGGTTTCTGCTCGCCGTCCGCAGCTTGCTCAGCTGTGAGTATTCGACGGAAGTTATTGAAATAATTCGGCGTTCGAAGCGACCACTCAAGATGCCAGATCGATCCTTGGAGGAACATGGGTCGCTGTCGCTGGACAGTCCGAAACTTTGGGCGATGACGACCAGTTGGGCCCGAGCTTGACCGGAAATTGTTGGACGCGATCAAAGGCGATCTCATCGCCAGCGTCGGCGCTCGTGGGCCAACCCCGACCAGGTGGAGGTCCGAGGTGCAGAGAAACCGGGCGTCGGTCAGCGGCTCAGGTCGCGAAAGACCTGGGCAAAGATCATCGAAGCCAGGGACGCGGCACTGATGCCACGGACCATCCTCGGCGCGGCTTTGCTGTTGGCGATTACGCCGACGATCGTAAACCGAGATCCTGGGTAGGGCCATGCCCACCTCCGCAGGCTTTCTCATCGTCCTTTTCACCACGCCGGAAAGCGGCGGACGAACTCCGCCGACGAGTCCCGAAAGAACGGGCCCCGCACGAAGACGCTCTGGCTGAAAAGGCCAGCGCGTCGGTTGCAGGCGCCTGGTGGTCGGGCGCATCGGCAAACCGCCTGGCCTCGGGTGAAGTCAGATCGAAAGGGGCCGGGAGAAAGCGCTCGAGCGCGCCAGGTGTTCGTGGGCGGCTCGGCGCGGCTGGATCGACCTCCACCCCGGCCTCAGGAGGTTGCTGCTCAGCTCAGGGCGTGGGCGATCCAGCGGGCGGCGCACGGGCCCTCACCCAGCTCTGGTCCATCTCCGGCACTCAATTTGCCAAAAGCTGCGACGGCGGAAGTACTGGACGGATCTCATCCAGCCCGCGTGCGCAATCCACCTGGGTCCGCGAAGCGAGGCCGACAAATTTCTTTCAGATGATGCACGGTAAAGGACCGACCTCGGCGTGATCTCGCGAGTCCTGGAGACGCCGGCCTCCAGCGCCTCGTGGTTGAGGCCACGACGGCGGGCCCGCCCGGCGAGGGAGCGGCTGATCCCTTTCACGCGGGAGGCTGCGAGGTCCGCTCGCCGAGAGATACGTCCTCTTGAACCCGCTAGACTGACAGAGTCCGCGGCGCAGAGGAAAGGCGCCGAAGCAACCCCGCGACGGGAACGAGGCCGTGGGCACGCGACTGCGCGCAGCAGCTCCGGCGCGGGCCGAAGAAAGCTGACAAGCCCGGCCCCTGCCTCCCCGGACCGCTCGAAAAGGCAAGAAGAAGGTCGGACAAAGGCAAGCCGGCCGTGCAATATCCGCCGCGCCGCCGGAGGGTCCTGCCCCGAAGAGCGCTGGGCCGCTCCAGTACGAAGCGCCGGTGCCGACGCAGGCGCCGGCCCCGGGCTTCGGATCTGACATTCTCACTCTGTTTCCGGGCATCTTCGGTCGGTCTTCAAGCATTCCCTCCCTCGAGGCCGCGGCCCGGGTCTGCTCGAAGTGGGAGTTCACGACATCCGCGAGCACGCCAGGGCGGCACCGTGTCGCCGACGATGCGCCCTACGGCGGCGGCGACGGGATGGTGATGAAACCCGGCCCCGCGTCGTCCGCGCGATCGAGGCGCGGGCAGAGCGAGACTGGGTGATCCCTCACGACCCCAACCGGCGCGCTCCTCACGCAGGCCCGGGCGCGGGCGCTCTCGGCGCGCGGCACCTCGTGATCGTCTGCGGCCGCTCTGGCGGCATGGACGAGCGGGTCTCGCAGATCGCCGTGGTGCGAGGAGATCCTCGATCGGCGATTACGTGCTCCGGCGGCGGTGAGCCCGCGGCGATCGGTGCTGGCGATCGTGCGATCGCCGCTGGTGCAGGCGTCGTCGGGCGATCGACGATCGAGGACAGCTTCGAGGCGGGGCTGCGATATCCGCAAAGTACACGCGGCCCGTCGTTCACCTGGCTGAATGCCGGCCATTCTCTGTGGACACCACGGCGGCGTGAGCCGCTGGCGCCGCGGGAGGCCCTGCGGCGGACGCGCGAACGCCGTCCGGAGCTGCTCGACAAAGAGACCCGACGGACCTCCGGCGCGCGCATCGAAGAAGGCCATGAACGTGTCGAAGTTTCGGCGGGCGACGGGGCAAGGTCCCCGATTTCAGGCGGCGGGGACCTGGTGCGCATGCACGTGAAGATCACCTCGAAGGGAGAAGGAGCGGATCCAGGTCTTCACGAGGCGTGAAGCGGTCGGCGGCGCTTTGCCGGCGGGAACCGATCGACTTCCACCAGGATCCGCAAGATCTCGCTTGTGCAGCGTCGGCGTGGGCGGATCTTCCCCGCACGCCGGCAGTCGACCGCGTGGACGTGGTCCAGCGCAGCCGCGTCCGGCGGTCCCGGCTCTACTACCTGCAGCCAGCTCAGGAGCAAGGCGCGCATCCGGCTTGCGGCACGCGCATCGGTCCCGGCAGAACCGCGGTCCGCGGAGGACATCGTTGGCCCGAGACGGCGACGTCAGGCGAGTAGCCGAAACCGGAGGTCCTGCGCGAAGCGCAGGCCGACTCCAACCTTTTAGAGGAGGCTCCGTGCGCACGTGAGCTGATCCCATTCCCCCACGTTGTGCCTGACGCCCCGACAGGATTACGCGCAGCGCGGGTTCATGGATCGCCGGCGTGGACGAGGCGGGCGCGGCCCCCTGGCCCGGCCCGTGGTCGCTGCGGCGGTGATCCTGGATCGTTCCCGGCGCGTCACGCGGCGTCGACGTTAAAACCAGGACGCGAACTTCGCGCCGTGCGCTCGCCAGCGCGCGGGCTGGGCCGTCAGCGTGGTCGAGCTGTGCGATCGGCTAACACAGACATCACCGAAGTAACCGGGACCGCCGCAAACTCGCCGTGGCGGCCCTGGCCCGATACGCCCGACTGCCTGGCGATCGATGGGCGCGATCGGATCGAGGTCCGGATACCCAGCGGCCCGTCGTGGCGGGCGGCGCGCTGAAAGCGTCGTGATCAGCGCGGCAAATCAATCGCCAAAGGTCACGCGACCCGGATCATAATGACTGCACGCGCTGGCGCAGCCTGCTTCCAGGTGGCCTGGGGCTGCGACGCCGGAGCACCTCGAGGCGCTGCGCCACGGCACAGGCGTGCCCGTTCACCTGCCGGTCGTTCCAACAGCGTGGCTGGGCGACGAAAGGACGCGATCCTCTCCTCCGGCGCGGGAACGGAGGCGAACGCCGAACCGTTGCCCCGACTCGATCAAAGAGAGGTTTGGCATCATTTACGCACTCACCTCTGATACGGCGCCTGCCCCGGGACGTTTATGACCGATCGCCGCAACGCATGGGCGCCGACGGCGGGCACGCGCGCGATGCTCGAGCGCCAGCTACCGGACGCTCGCGCGCAACCTACCGCTGCCAGCTGCGGGGAGGTCGATCTCGTGGCGGAGGAGGAAGACGATCGCGTTCGATCGGTGAAGACGCACTGGGCGCCGCCTACAGCGCGCCCGTCCTCGCCGTGACGCTGGATGAAGCGCCGCCTGGCGGGATCGGCGAACCCCCGCGCTGCCTTCCTCTCAACGACCGCCTGCACGACCACGGCGTCGCTGGCGTCGTCTCGGATCGGCGGACAACCCCGGCGCGTGGAGATCGCGGCGCCTTCACCGCCGACGATGCCTGAAGGCGTGATCTGGCCGAAAGAACACCTACCGATCTGAAGAGACCACGGGGTCGACAAATCTTGAGCTTCATCCCTGGCGTCGCTCAGCTCAGTGACCGCGACGATCGTTCCCTGGAGCGCGGCCATCTTGCCGAACTCGCGCCGCGCGACGAGGTCAGCGGCGAAGGCTGCCAGAAGCGCATCGCTCCAGCGCGCGGTCGAAAGGCGATCGGCGATCCGCCACTGGACGTGCCGAGGACATCCGCGGGTCTCATGCCCCGTGCGCCGCTCGATCTCCTCGCCGATCCGGTTCCCGATCCGCCCAGGCGCTCGTGCCCGAACGCGTCCTTCCTTTGCGCTGGGTGACAGGCCTTCCATGAGCTTTGGCGCCTCAGCATGATGACCACGATGAAATTCTTCCCCTGGTCGTAGCGCGGCAGGTGCGCGCAGACGCGGTCGGGATCAACGGATCTCCGATGAGATCAAAATCAGCGCCGCCGTGAGGCCAGTAAGTGGCGATCCAGCCCGTGTGGCGTCCCACATCCACTCGGAACCATCACGCGGTTGTGGCTCTCCGCAGTAGAATAGACCGGTCGACCGCGTCCGTCACGATCGACGCGGTCTGGAAGCCGGTGAGTCCGTGCCGGCCAGGGTCGTTATCGATCGTCTTCAGCATGACGGGAATGCCGTACGTGAACTTTGCTCGCCACGCCCAGCGATAATCCTCGCCGATCGCAGCCAGCAGTAAAAGCAAACTGAAGGTGGCCTCGACGGTCCTTAGGCCGTCGATGCGTCTTCAGGGGTTGGTGCGGTACGCAGGATCATTCCGCAAGATGAGGAAGGATGCCGCTGACCATACCACGGCGAGGGTCGCGATCTGCCCCGTCATCGCTGCCCCGCCAGCCTTCGAGATCAAACAAACTCGCTGGTCGTACACCGTAGCGCGCAGCTGGACGATGCCCCAGATCGCCGCGTGACCGGACAATCCGCCGCCCGTCAGATGCGGGAAGACGCTTCATCATGCCTCCTCGACCCGGGCCCGAGCGGCCCCATGCCGCGCGGGCATCTTCGCCGATGTCGCAGCGCGCTCGCGAAGCGGCTAACATCGCGCGTTTCGTGACAGACGCTGGCGCTGACCAGGTCGGCTCGCGCCAGACGCGCGAGACCTCCGGCCGCGCCCGGAGCAAGATCTGCAAACTGCCGCACGTTTGGAGGCGGTATGGCGAAACGCGTCCGGCGTGCTGTACGATCCGCGACGCCGATCTTCGCGTGGAAACACTCGAGGACGACCACCTCCGGGCCCTTCGCGTCTACTCGCTGACCGACTGGATCGCCGCCGAGGACGCGGCGGGCGCGAAACTTATCGCCCGCCACGGGATCCGCGCCCACGTCGTCTCATCTTCGTGAGGAACGAGCGCAGCGCTGACTTGCGGCCCGCCAGCGCAGGAGATGGGCATCACGGCGATCAAACGCCGGCGCCGGATCAACGTCAGGCGCGCGGCTGGTCCGGGCGGCGCTCGGCGCTGGCGCGCGGGTGATCCCATGCGGTCCGTCCGCGCTCACCGGCGCTTTCAGCTGGGCTTTGCGGCCCGACCGCTGCGCTACCTGCCGACCCGCCCGCCCCGCGCCCGGTCGGACGCCCACCTCGCGCACACGCAGTTTCAAAGCCGGACACGGTGGGTACTCCGTCCCACGGCGGGTACCGCGCTCACGCTCGGCGCTCACTGAAGCTCGCGCCCAGTCATTTACGCGGTGTTCGCCGAGATCACGGCTCTGCGAAAGAGTTCTGCCGTTTCTCGCGGAGGTGGCCCGCGCAGGTGGCGGGCGCGCGGGCCAGGAGATACGCGATCGACACTCGGCCCCCGGGAGGAGCGGGCGCTGAGGCGGATAATGACCGCAGCGCAGATCGAAAACGCGGACGAACTGACGGCCGCGATGGCGGGGATCGCGGGAGGCAGATCTTCACGCCAGAGCGGCGCGGCGCCGTCAAGCGCGCAAAACTCCTCCGTGCCGCGCGGACGCCTATCGCGTGGGCGTAGCCCTGCGTCGCGGCCGGAAACTGGTGAGCGGAGAGCGGGCCGGAGGTCGATCACGGAAGCGCACCATCCGCTCGCGCCGCGAACCCCAGAACCAACGGCAGCTGAGATCGATCAGTTCGTGGAATAATCGCAAATCAGTTCGCTCAACCGATCGACCAGTATGCGCCAACGGGTGGCAATTGTTGAAGGTTGGGCGCGAGACACAGATCCTGGTTCGCTCTTAAAAGCGTGTGCGCGTTTCTAATCCGGTTGTCAACGTCGCTCCGGCAAACGCCTCCGGTCTGCCGTCGAGCGCCGTGATTGCTACCGTCGGCGGGCGTCGTCCCACTAACCACGGGACGATAGATGAAGGCTCAACTGATCATTTACAAGCTGCACTTCAACAACTTTCTCGGCTTGCCGAACAGGCTTTGGATATCGCAATCAACGATTTGCTATTAATTGCGGAGGCAGCCGCCTGCAATGCCGCCGGAAAATTGTTTCGCTGAAACCGCTGAAAAGATCCGTTCGCCTGAAGCTTCGGGATCTGGTTTCTATTCTGAAATTACCGGGAAAAGAAAATCCGGCTGGGCTCGCGGCAGCCAACAGCCAAATCGCCACCTCAGGAACAGGATCGCGTCCAGAAACCGGTTTCAAGCGTCTTCCGAGCGAGCTTCATTCGCCTGCTAATCTCGAACCTGTGCTGCCGGTGCAAATCAGCCAGCGCGTCGATGACGACCCGGTCTCGCGGTGATGCAAAAGCTCCGGTAACAATCGTGTGAATTTACAGATTTTCAATGTCCGTCGTGCGCTGCTATTCCAGCTCCGTTTTGGAAGAGGTACGCGAAATCCCACGGGCAATAAGGTACGACTGGTGGTCCGCGATTTTCCGTTAGCCGGGCATGAGAATGCCCCGCAAGGCGGCGGAGGCCGCGAATGCCGCAAACGCTCAGGGAAGTTTGAATACACCGCTTTGCTTTTCAAGCGACAGGACAAGCTCGAGCCTTCCTTCACCAAAAATACGCATGAGCGAGGTTGGGCCCCGAATCGCGCGCGCTTCGACCTGGAGCTTGATGACGGAAGATATGCCGCCGAAGTAAAACATGGCCGTGGACGATGGAGAGATTTACGGCGTAGACAGCACGCCCGCGGTGGTCGACAATGGCGCTCGCCCCTTCGCGATGAGGTCTCCGGCGCTGCGCGCGCCGGTAGATCGCGGGCTCCATGCCGGTGCGAATTCACCGCTCCCCTAAACTTTCGTCGAACTCGTCTCCCCAGTTCGATTTCTTCTTATCGAATAAGTTGCAGAGCCTGGTAAAGCGCCGGTCGGGTCCCACTGCGCCGCGTCCTTCCTCGATGTGTTTGATGGTGCCGTTCGTTGTCAATGCCGAATGTCGCTCGCGTGCCGTATCCCGTTTCCTCGTTGTAAACGCCGTAGTCCTTAACGGCTTTGCGACGCCAATCGCTCAGCAATGGAAACTTCCGCCGATATCTTCCGCGAAGCGCCGGTTGGCCGGAGAGCTGTCCATACTAATTCCCAAAGCCTGAGTGTTTGTCTCTTCGAATTTGGCAATATCAGCCTGATACGCCTTCAATTCTTTCTGTTCAACCACCAGTAAAGACTATGAGCACATAAAACGCGAGCACCACGTTTTGCTTGCCTTTGAAGTCATGCAGACTAATTTGCTTGCCTTCAGTATCGGTTAAGGGTGAAGTCGGGAGCGGGCTGGCCCACCTTCAAATGCGTTTTGGGCGCCGCGGGCTGTGGTGCACTTGGCGGCGCGGGCGAGCCTGCCGGCTGCTGCGCAAACACCGGCAAGGTCAGACCGGCCAACAACAAGATCAACGGTGCGAATCTCTTCATCATTTTTGCAGTCTCCTTAGCACGAGTTAAGACAAGGCATTCCTGCCTGTGGGTATTCAAAAGGAAAGAATGCCTGCCCCTGATAAACCTTCGAACGGCGCCCTCCTAACACCACGATAAACGGCGCGAACGGCCAAGTCTTACGTGATGCTTAAGTAAGACTTCCGTTCTTTCTCCGACAAACATTTCCCGGCAAATCGTCCGCAGCTTAAACCCTGGGGCTTCGGAGAGGGCAAGGTCTAGTACAATGGACATCCCCAAAACTAAGCCAGAGCCAGATTAAGGGAATCCAGGTCATGGTCGATCTCGCTAAGACCCGAACGCCTGAAACGCTACAAAGACGTCACGCTATTGCTCGTGAAGTATGGACGTTCGGATCTGGTCAAGCAGGCAGGATTGAAGACCACCTTGAGCTTAGCGAACACGATCTGTCCGAAACTGCGCCAAAGGCGGAAGAGTTGGCTGCGGATCTGGAGAAGCTTGGTCCTACCTTCATTAAGTTGGGTCAGCTGCTCTCGACGCGTGCGGATCTCCTACCGAGTCCTTACCTTGAAGCGCTGACGCGTTTGCAGGACCGCGTCGAACCATTCGCATATGAGGAAGTGGATCGCATCGTCTCAGGCGAAATCGGAGTGCGTATCTCGAAAGCGTTCGCGGTGATTTCGATCCGCAACCGCTCGCTGCCGCCTCGCTGGCCCAGGTGCACCGGCGCAAGTATGCGCGACGGCCGGGAGGGTTGTGGTCAAAGTGCAGCGGCCGAGCATTCGCGAACAGATCGTCGAGGATCTCGAAGCACTGGGTCAAATTGCCCATTTCTGATGCGCATACCGAACTCGGCAAGCGCTACGATTTTGAGAACATGCTGAACGGGTTGCGCAGCAGTTTGCTCCGCGAACTCGACTTCAAACTCGAAGCCGGCAACCTCATCACTTTCAGCGAAAACCTGAGGGAGTTTGAGCAAATCATTATCCCTGGAGCCGGTCGAAGATTTTTGCACCTCACGAGTCCTGACGATGGATATATATTCAGGGCAAGGAAGATCACAGATTTGAGCCCGCTGCGTCTGGATGGAAATAGACGGCCTCGGGTCTCGCTCGTGAGCTATTTCGCGCTTACTAAAAACAAATATTACTGGACGGGTTTGTCCATGGATCCGCACCCTGGCAATGTTTTCCTGACTGAAGACGATCAAATTGCGCTGTTGGATCTGGGAATGGTTGTGCGTCTGTTGCCGGGTTTTCGCGACAACGTCTTGCGCCTCTTGTTGGCGATCAGCGAAGCGAAAGGGCGAAGAAGCAGCCGAGGTCACCATTCGCATGGGCGAGCCGAAACCTCGTTTTTGATAAGGTTGACTTCACGAAACGCATGTGGCGAGCTCGTTGCCGAGCATGGTGATGCCAGCCTGAGCAGACTCAATGCCGGCCAGGTGGTGCTCGAGATAACGAAGATTTCCGCTGACTGTTGGTTTAGGCTTCCCAGCGAATTCACGATGGTTGCAAAAACACTGCTGAACCTGGACCGGGTCATGTTTACCCTGGATCCCACTTTTCGAGCCCACTGCCATCATTCGCCAACGGGCGATGGAGATACTCCAACGCAATTCCTGATGCAGAGCACTAGCGCCGAACAACTTGATTGGTGGTGTAGTTGAGATCAAAAGAGTTCGTAGAAAAACTGCCAGGCCGCGTTAACAAGATCCTCGACACGATCGGCAACAACGAGTTTAAGGTTAACGTAGATGCTATCGACGAGAAGATTGTGCTCGAGGGTCTTCAGAAAGTAGCTAACCGGATCGAGTCTTGGGTTAATCCTGGCGGCATTAATCGTGGGTGCCTCAATGCTGATGCGGGTGGAGACTCCGTTCCAAGATATTCGGTTACCCGGGCTTCGCCATGATCTTCTTCTGCTCGCCGCCATCGCCGGCGTCGCTCTGGTCATAACCATAGTCATGACTGACGTAAAGGCTCGGAAGAAGCCGGACATGTAGCAAACCGGCGCCACACGTCCTGCGCTGACTGGAAGTCCCAGCCAAACCGGCCCTTATCCCGTAGACAATGTTTAGTGGAGCTATCATCCGTCCGCCAGGGACAAATTACGCTGACGGCCTAACCCGGTGTCGCGTCGGGCGCGCCGGACTATGAGCGCGCGCTACGGCAACACGCGGTGTATTGCGAGGCGCTTGAACGATGTGGGCTCGAACTAACCCGTCTGGCCGCTGACGAAAGATATCCTGACTCGACGTTTGTCGAAGATACCGCGGTGTTAATTCCGGCGGGGCGATACTCACGCGGCCAGGTGCGGCCAGTCGCTTGGGAGAAGTGAAAAGCATCCAGGAAACGCTCTACCGCCTTTGCCCTCGGATAGATTCCATTCAGGAGCCAGGCACTGTAGACGGCGGTGACGTCTGTGAGGCGGGAAATCATTTCTTTATCGGCGTATCGGACCGAACAAACGAAGCCGGCGCCGGACAGTTGGCTGAACTACTGGCGTCCCACGGTTACACCTCCAGCTTTGTCGATACTACGAAATGTGAAAGACATTTTGCATTTGAAGAGTGGCTTGGCGTATTTGGGCGATAACCGCTTGGTAGTAATCGAGGCGCTGGCAAACCGTCAGGAGTTTCGCGGTTATGAGCTCGTGCGCGTGAATATGGACGAAGAGTATGCGGCTAACTGTGTGCGAGTTAACGATTATGTCCCTGGTAGCGGCTGGGTATCCCGTGTTTGAGCAGACCCTGCGAGGCGCAGGCTACGAAACCATCGCCCTCCAGATGACAGAGTTTCAAAAATGGACGGTGGCTTGAGTTGTCTCTCGTTGCGCTTTTGAAAGAGAACGATCGACGAAATTACACTCAAAACATTTCGCGTTGTTTCGTGTGCTTCGGATAGGGACTGTTGTTAAGAAATGAATTCCGCAGGGATTGCTCCTCATCCGCGGTGAGAAAGCTAAACAGGAGCCCAAAGCCGATACCGATCTGGTAGGAAGCAACTTCGCCTCGCAGTTCCAACCATTCTCCGGAAGGCAATTTGATTTCCACGCTCACGATGTCTCCAACCTCAACTGTGCCCCTGGTATTAACAAAACATCCCCCAAGGCTCAGGGTTTCAATCCGACCTTCGTGATCGCCGGCCAGGCCGCCCCACTTTGCCGTGAGGTTTGTTGCGATTCGTTCGTCGCTGCGTCTGTTTTCAGTCATCGGGTTTGTTCTCGTACAACAGATTGTTCGTCTGCTTGGTCAAAAGCATCAGGAACACAAGCTAATCGTTCGCGTTATAAGTTCCTCAAACGAATCCTTGTCGGCCGCCAGATAGTAGTTTCCCTCGTCGCTTGCATAAAACTCACGCAAAAACTGAATACCCTCCTCGGCATTCAACGAATACAGAAGCTCCATATCCAGGTTGGAGGCAAATCGTTCTTTCCGCTCTGGTCTGTCGAAGTAACCTTCGCGATAGACGGACTTCGCATGCCGAAAGTGCCCCGCCCCAAACTCGAGGCGCCAGGAAAGCGTTATTGTATTCCAACTCTAAAATGCCGTAGTCGATGCTGCTCGCAAAGGTCTTCAAGCGCGGCGATGGAATAACCATAGAAATGATATCGGAGCTGAAAATCGGGATCGAACTTAACCACAAATCTGAGCGGTGGGGGATGTTCTCGTTGATCCTCGTAACCACCAGGCCCGGACGGAAGTTCGCTAAAAATCGCATCGAGAACCCAATAATCGTTGCCATCAATATCGACGCAAAGTACGCCAAAATTCTCCTCGATGTCGAAATCTCGTAGTAAGGCGCAAACATTGTCCGGCGCTGCCAGCGAATTGAGGCTTGAGCGTGTGGAAACTTTCCGTAAACCTTCGACAACAATGCGAACTTCTGCGGATCAGCTTCGACTCCTAACGCTTTCCAGCCTGCCAACAAGAGTGCGTAGCTGTTTGACCAACGCACGCCGTTCCCGGCTCCGATGTCTACGACCGTTTTTGGCTGATCCTTCGGCAGCAGTTTTTCAATGTACTTCGCCAGAATGCTTTGCTCATTGGCGTGGGAAAAATCGCCCGCGGAGGGAATATCTGACTTTTGCAGCGTGAGCTCGATCATACCGCCATAGCGTTGGGCCGTTTTGGTCAGATTCATTTCCATGCGCGGATCATTGTGCTTAGGCGGTACCGAAGTTTGGAAGCGCGCTAAAGATACCAAAGTAGTCTGCTGATTCAAACCAAACTGCGTTGTCCAGCTTGACTCATTCAAGCGATTGTTGGGACCGCGGGCGCCCCGCCCGTAAACGCGCCGCAGACGCGCAGTGTTCACGGGAAATCCATTTTCGCGCTTCGCACTCATTGCGGGCGAGGTGCCCGCGGTTCCAGCAAATCGCTTGCATGGTTTCCCGGATCTCAAACCTGGATGCGAGTGGTTTAGATGCCCGTAATAGATTCTCGTATCGTATTCAAAGCTGACGATACCGTCTTTCTGATGCGCGTCGAAGATGTCTTCAAGCTCCTTGAGCATTGAGGCGAATTTTGGATGATCTTGATCCGGTGCGTATGACGAGGAGAGCAACCGGCCCTTGAGTGACTCAAAATCAAAGTGTTGCGCGTTTTCGAGAGTCTGCAACTCGAAACTCTCCGGTGAGAAAAACTCAGCGATTTCTCCCGTTACCTTCTCATGCCGCACTTTTTCGTAATCGGTTCCGTAGCGAAGAAGAAGATCTTCGTAGGCGCGCAGGAAAACCGTTGAACCCAACCGGCGCTCGTTCCAGATAAGAACAACCCAACCAGCGGGCTTGAGGATTCGAGCGAACTCCTCTTTGCCGGGGCACGATCGAACCAATGGAACGCCTGTCCGGCCGTAACAAAGTCTACGCTTTCGGCCTCCAGAGTTGTGGCTTCGGCCGCAGCGTAAATGCTCCTGAACTTCTCATACTTCTGGAGTAGCCGTTCCGCAACCTGGCGCATAGCCGCGTTTGGCTCAATAGCGACGACGGAGTTTCCGTTTTGCAGGAACAGTTCAGACAAGATGCCGGTGCCTGATCCGATATCCGCGATTACGGATGCCTCGTTGAGTCCACAATCGTCCTTAAGAATTTCAATTACACCGGCTGGGTACCCTGGACGAAACTTCGCATAGTTCTCGGACCGGTTGGAAAACGCGATAACGGATCACTCATGGCCCGGATTCTAGCCGAAACGGCACAGTGTTTGGAGTGCGCGCCCCAAAACCCTATTTACGTGGAATCGAGTGTGCCTTCGGGAACCGAAGGATCAGGCGGGTAAAACTTCACGAAAAGACGATGTCCCAGCAGGAGCAGGAGAATAAAGCCGAATGTCAGCGGGAGTCGGGTATCCGATTTTGACGAACAGCCAGAAATGCAGGGCCCCAGCGATGCCAGCGGCGTAGACAAACTTGTGTAATTTGCTCCAGCGCTTTCCTCCCAGCCGTTTAACCATCTTGTTGGTCGAGGTGATAGCCAATGGTAGCATCAGAAGAAAAGCGGTCATTCCGAAGGCGATGAAGGGACGCGTTACCACATCTCCGGGGATGCTTCTGAGATTGAAGTAACGATCAAACCAGATATAAGTCAGCAAGTGTAGAAATCCGTAGAAAAACGCGAAGAGCCCAAGCATGCGACGAAATTTGACGAGCCAGTTTAATCCTGTGATTTTTCGCGCCGGGGTCAGGGCGAGTGCAATCATTAGAAAGATCAAAGTCATTATTCCGGTCGTGCGCGTCATGAATTCACCGGGGTTGGCGCCCACTCGCTTGTGATACACATCCCACAGGAGCAAGGCCAGCGGCACCAGAGCGTTGGTGAAGATGACGAGTTTTGGAAAGCGAACGTCTTTCATAAGCAGTGGTCAGTTGCCAGTGGTCAGTGGTCAGCGCTAGAGGTCAATGACCCATTGGGGTTCACGAACTGACCACTGGCCACTGATCACTGGCCACTATTCAGTAATACTTCCTCAAGTCCATTCCGTCATACAGGTGGGCTACCTGTTCCGCATAGCCATTGAAAAGCAGCGTATCACGCGCGCTAAAGGTCGATTCGCCTATGCGGTGCTCTTCCGCCTGGCTCCAGCGCGGGTGCGAAACATTGGGATTAACGTTGGAATAAAACCCGTACTCGTTTGGCGCCTGAATGTTCCAGGTCGTGGGCGGCTCCTCCGCGACCAGCGTTATCTTCACAATCGACTTGATACTCTTGTATCCATACTTCCAGGGCACCACCAACCCGATGGGAGCACCGTCCTGCGGCGGCAGAGTTTCGCCGTAAAGGCCTGTTGCCAGGATGGTCAGGGGATGCATAGCCTCGTCCAGACGAAGGCCCTCAACGTAAGGCCAGTCAAGCACTCCGGTTGACTGATTCGGCATTCGCTTCGGATCGTAAAGGTCTGAAAGCGACATATTTTGCCGCCGAGGTTGGCTCCACTCTTTCCAGCAACTTTGCCAGCGGAAACCCAACCCAGGGAATCACCATCGACCATCGTTCGACACAACGTAAGCGATAAACTGCGGTCCTCCTGCGGAAATTTCAGCAGCTCCTCTAATCCAAAAGTCCTGGGCTTGTTTACTGAGTCCCTCGACCGAAACATCCCATGGCCTGCTCACGAAACCTGCCGCTTCAATAGCTACGCCCTGCTTACTCGTAGAAAACTCGTAAAAATTGTTGTAGTTCGTTATGTCTTCGATAGCTGTCAGTTTTTCGTTTGTCGTAAAGCCATCGCGCGCGCCGTTTTCAGCCACGGATTTTGCAACAGTTACGAGCGTTTCGCCCTTCGGTTTTTCCACAGGTGCTGGATTAAGCTTTCGATAAAGAAGGCCGGTCGCGGCGGTAGTGGCAGCCAGAGCCGCACTACGCATAAAAAGACGGCGGTTCAGATAAACCTTTTGTCCGTGATTTCGCTGGACTTAATCTCGTTTTTCATAAGAGCTCGCTTCTATCCTCGCGCACATATCTACGAGGCCAAACCGGCAAAAGGTTTTGAATGCTCTTCCTCGCCCCGACGAAGAAGCAAAAACCTTGAGTTAACCGATTATTTGACGTAATAGTATCGCCCACCTTGGACTAGGCCTCCAACCAGCAGCGATTAAACGACTGCCTATGGCTTAGAGGCTTCGCAGGCTTAAAAGGATTCACAAACTTGGAAGAAACTCCGCAGCCCGCGCCCAACGCAGATCCGCCGGCAGTTGCGTCAGATCAACACCTCTCATTCCAGAGTCGACTCATTAGATGGGCGGATCGTCCTGGCTGCTGGTTTAGCCGTTCTGTTCATTCCTGTTCCAGCCGGTATCACCAACCAATCCTGGCATCTCTTCGCAATTTTCGTTGCTACCATTGTTGGATCCATCGTGCGACCGGTGCCGGGCGGGGCAATGGTGCTAATCGGAGTTTCGGCGTTGGCGATAACCGGAACCTTACCGGTGGCGAGTGCTTGGCCGGCTACGCCGATCCCATCGTTTGGTTGGTATTGGCAGCATTTTTCATTTCGCGCGCCATGATCAAGACGGGACTTGGCCGGCGTATCGCCCTTATTTTCATACGCACCATCGGCCACCACTCGTTAGGTCTCGCTTATGCACTGATTTCGACCGAGGTGCTGCTGGGAATGATGATCCCGTCTACCGGTGCCCGCGCCGGCGGGGTTATCTTTCCCATTGCCAAGAGCTTGTCAGAAGCTTATGAATCGAGGCCGGGCCCAACCGCGCGGCGGCTCGGTGCCTTCCTGATGGCGGTGCTGTATCAGGCGGGAGTGATCGTCTGCGCGATGTTTCTTACCGGCCAGGCGTCAAACGTTTTGATTGCAAAGTTTGCCCTGCAAACGACCGGTATTGAATTGACTTACACGCGCTGGGCATTAGCAGCCCTGGTGCCTGGTTTGATCTCGCTCGTCGTTATACCGCAACTGATTTACCGAATCTTTCCTCCGGAAATCAAACACACGCCGGCCGCCGCCGAGTTTGCCAGAGCCGAACTGCAGCTCATGGGTAGAGTGACGCGGGCCGAGAAGTTGCTGCTGATCGTGTTTGTTGGGGTTGTTTGCTTGTGGCTGGTGCGCGGGCTTGGCGGCGCAATTCCTTCGTAGCCCGTGTTGCACCTGTTACGGAGTTCATCTCAGCTCTTTCCTATCTGGCAAGCCTCGATTATTCAGTTCCGCCGCTGCTTGGGGTCTGTGTGCTGTTGGTAAGCCGTGTGCTGGATTGGGGAGATATTCTAAGCGAACGCGGGGCTTGGGATGTTTTCATCTGGTATGGCGGATTGGTCAGGATGGCTGAAGGCCTGGGTGAGACCGGGATCACAAAACGCTTCGCCGAGACAGCTGCGAGTTTTACTGTAGGCTGGAAATGGGCGGCGGCGTTAGCAGTACTCCTGCTCATCTATTTTTATGCGCACTACGGATTTGCCAGCATTACGGCGCATTCAACAGCTATGTACACGCCGTTTCTGGTAGTAATTCTCGCTGCCGGCGCTCCACCTTACCTTGCAGTGCTGTCGTTGGCTTACTTTTTCAAACCTTGATGCTTCCTTGACTCACTTTGGCACAACTTCCGCGCCCATCTATTTTGGGAGTGGATATGTAAGCCTAGCGTAAATGGTGGTCGCTGGGATTGATTGCATCGCTGGTGAACATCCCGATCTGGGTCGGTTTCGGTTTCCTTTGGTGGAAAATTTTGAAATTGTGGTAACTAGAGGTTCGATTCAACGGGATTTTCGCCAGGCAAGCAGCGATGAATCTCGCGGCGAAGATATTGACGATCTGGAAAATCAGATTGTCAGTAGTCTTGCTGCGCTGACCAGTCCGACTACGGACGCTGTCAGAGAAGTCAGGCGCGGGTTTTCGCATCGGCTAGCGGAAGCTCCGGCGCAGTTGGTTGTGGCTTTGGCTCTGCAATTGGTTCGGCATGCTGCCGTTCCACGATTCGTTGCTTACGAACTGATTCTGTATCACCGTCAGGCTTTGCGTAGTTTGAAAGCTAAATCGTTAGAAGACTTAGGTGCTGGGAACAACAGCTGGGGAGAGGTTGACGCGTTTGCCTGTTACCTGGCGGGGCCGGCTTGGCGCGAGCGGGAAGGTTTCCGATTCGTTGATTCGGCGCTGGGCTTCTTCCCGCGACCGCTGGTGGAGACGAACCGCCGTGGTTAGTACGGTCGCGCTAAATAACAAAGCCCGTGGAGGCGTTGGCGATGCCGGTCGGACACTCATGATCTGCAACATGCTGGTCGCAGATCGTGACGATATGGTGGTAAAGGCTTTATCGTGGGCGCTGCGCGAACTCGCCAAGCGCGATCCTAAATCCGTACGCAGCTTTATGCGGGAGCACGATGGCGTATTGACGGCGCGAGTTGTAAGAGAAGTGAATAGCAAGCTGAAAACAGGTCTAAAGAATCCGCTCAAGCAAAGGACTTAGCCTGTGTTATCCGCAACGACGCTATAGATTTTGGAGTTGACTAAATGGCTGGTTATTCAGGAACGCCGCTGGTAAAGAAACTTGGCTTCAAAGAAGGCTTTCGGACTGGTCTTGTTAATCCGCCAGGAGGAATTCACAAAAGAACTAGCGCCACTGCCAAATGGCGTGAGCATTAGTTTAGGCAGATTGGTTAAACCGACTTGATCTGATCGTTTGCTTCGCTGATTCGCAGAAAATGCTGAAGGCGGAATTTCCAAACTTCGCCCGTAAACTCGCGCAGAATGGGATGCTTTGGATAGCGTGGCCAAAAAAGCATCCGGCATAGCCACTGACCTCTCCGGAACTCTGTCCGGGACATCGGACTCGCGGCCGGACTCGTTGATGTAAAGTTTGCGCGATAAACGACGTCTGGTCGGGACTTAAGTTTGTTTATCGTCTGGAAGATCGCAGATCGCGCTTGAGCTCCGGCAACACACCGCCAGTTCTTCACTGTTCAACGTTGAGACGAGTTGTATTCACGTTGCACCAGGTTGCTGTTCTATTGCACTCAACTGCCGTCACACACCAAAACCTTAGCACTAGAATATTTTTGACCGCTCTACTTCAACGCAACAAATAATTTCTTCTCTACTTTCGGCATATTCTCATTCTCTTCACTGAAGCATTGTTCGCGTTGTAACTACTTATGGTAGGACCATGCGATGCGCCAGTGGAAAGTATTGCGTGAAACAGATGGCGAACGGTTTGTGGCTATAGAGAAAGGATGCTGTTTTCAAGGAGATTTTGCAGACCGCGAAAATGAAAATCGCTGGAACACGATCTTTCTGAGGATTGAGAATTTTCTTTATGTGATCATGATATCCTCTCGCAAGAGAGTTGTTTGCGTTTCGAAAAGGCCGACTCGCCGCGTCAGTGGAAATAAATTTAGGCAATGTAGGTGATGGACCACCAGGGATCGATTTTGGGGTTGCAAAAACTTTTCGATCACTATAATGCGACCTCCCTCGCTGGAAGCGATGATTGCCAGATAGTGAAGCGTTGAAGTCGGACCTGATTTTGATTGTGTTTGCGGGTTACTCGCTCTTATAAATTTTCGTTGACCCCCGCTGACCTGCTACGCGATCCCAATCAGGTATGTGAGCCCCTTTCATCCAGAGTGAAGAAGGCTCAGGCAATCCATGGCGATTTCCCTATTGCGAGTAGGGATCCTTCGCCAATCAATCAAACTCAACGCCGATCTGCGGCCGGGCCAATGAACTCTAAAACCCGGACTAGGGGACTCGTGTTCCTTCCAGCGAAGAATCCTCAGAAGCTAGAAGTTTGATCGGAGCCGTTGAAATGACAGAAGAAGCCGCAGTTAACCGCAAAAACTGCCCCATTTGTTCCAGCAAGATCTGCCTTTGTCTGAATTTGGAGTTTGTCGCGCGCGAAAAGATGGCCGGAATCTCTATTGCAAGGGATGCATCCGCAAGAAAGTAACCGATAGCCGTCGTGCTCTGAAGGAATATCGATCGGCTCGCAAGCGATACGTCAGTCAACCGTATCCCGGAGAATTCCTGGACAACACAATCTGGCGAGGATTCGTCCGCTTCGGCAAATTACAGCAGGCTCTGAGCAAGCTGTCGCCGGTGGAGCGCGTTCGGGAAGCAATTAGCAAAGGCGCGCGCACGCAAAAGGAAATCGCCCAGGAGACCAGACTCGGGAAAGACGAAAGTTGGCGATGCGCATTGCCAACTTATTGTTGTGGACGCGCGAGATTAAAGACTCAGATAGTCGATAATACGCGGCATGTATTTCATTAACGAGTCCGCGGAGCTTACCGATTCGGGAAGAGACGTTCTAACTGTTCCGCAGCGGTAAGGGAGATGTTCCCAGTTCCTTTAGCGCGATTCAGGGTTTGATGCCGGGTAGGAATCCGGAGGGGAAGAACCGGAAAAACTTGGCGGGTGGGTGGCAGCCTAACTCCGCCGCCAGTTTGAGCGCGCTGGAGACGACCGCTCGGATCTACTCACTGCTCAAAAGCTTCAAGGACGTCTCTGGCATGCTCTTCGGGTTTGACCTTTTCAAACACCTTTTTGATCTCTGCCTTTTTCATCGATCAGGAAAGTTATCCGCTTCACGCCCAGGTACGTGCGGCCCATAAACTTCTTCTCGCCATAAACCCCGTAGGCGTCTGCGATTGAATGATCAGGATCGGCCAGGAGCGTGAAAGGGAGTTTATACTTGGCGGCAAACTTCTTGTGAGAAGCCTCACTGTCTCATGGAAACGCCGAGTACCTTGATGTCCCGTTTCTTAAAGTCAGCGAATGCGTCGCGAAACGAACAAGCCTCTTTGGTGCAACCAGGCGTATCATCCTTAGGGTAAAAATAGAGTACTACTTTCTGGCCGCGCAGATCTTTGAGCCTGAACGGTCTCACCGTTTGCGTCCTTTGCTGTGAAAGTTGGGCGCCGACGCTTCCTTCTTTGGGCATTGTTCATTACTCCAATCAGGGTTTGGCTAATCTTGCAGAGGCGCACATCTTAAGTCAGTTGTCACCAGCCCAGCAACAATCGAGCAAGGCTAAGCCAATGAAAAAGACAACTAAGAAGCAGCTTTTGGATGGTCAAGCAGGAACCGGAAACTTACTCCTGGACTGATTTTGTCGGCGATGGCCGAACAGATTGGACTGGCGTTAGAAACTATCAGGCGCGCAACAACCTGCGTGAAATGAAGACAGGCGACCGCGTCCTGTTCTATCATTCCGGGCAAAGAAAAGGCGGTGGTCGGCCTGGCGGAAGTCGTCAAGAGCGCTTACGCGGATCCAACCGCCGCCGACGCGCAATGGGTAGCCGTCGATCTAAAGCCCGTGAAGGCCCTCAAGAACCCGGTTCCCCTCGCCGCCATTCGTTACGATAAGCGACTGAGCCAACTTCCCTTGATTAGGCAGTCGCAACTTTCCGTGATGTCGCTTACCAAGGACGAGTTTGACATCATCGTCGCTACGGGCGACGGCAAGGCCAGGAAGAAATAGTCCCGCAAGCGAACCGATTGCGATCATTCGCAACAGCTCAGGGAGGCCAAAATGTTTAAGCAGATCGACTATACGATGGTGGTTGTTTCTGATATGCAGCGTTCGGTGGAATTCTACCGAGACAAACTGGGTATACCACTCAAATTTCAATCGCCCGACTGGACTGAGTTTCAAACCGGCGCAACAACACTCGCCTTGCACGGCGGCGGCGTTCCGGCGACCGCACCTCCGGCTGCGGAGCCCTACCAAGCAAGCCGGCAGTTGCTCAATCGGGTTTAACGTCGAGGATCGTAGACAAGACCTACGTGGAGCTGCAAAGAGAAAGGTATCCGGTTCGTCATGCCACCCACGCAGCGAGGGCGAGGGGATCAAACTGGCGGTTTGTATTGACCCGGACGGTTTGCCTATAGCATTTGCGCAAGCCATTGCGCAAACAGCGACAAGTTAGGATGAGCATTTTTCAGGCGAGCTGCGGTTGAAGGGCTCTACTGGTGATTGTAGGAATCTTGAACTTCGCTCATGATTAACTGAACAACATCGGCTCCGCGCCCACCAGCTCAACTTCAGGCACTGCGGAATTCTCAAGCTGCGGATACCTCTGGAACAGCGGCGCCGGACCGAGCTACTCGCTCCTCGTTCAACGTAGCCTTAATCTCCAGCGCATTTACCACTGCCTGCCCGCGAAAGTGATTGTTCGTGATCACGTACGACTCCTTCGTCTTCGCCGCAATCTCCTTAATCCGCGTGATCCACGGCTCGAACTCGTCCAGCGAATACAGATAGTTGTAGCGATCGTCGCGCGGCGCCTTTTCCCGGAACCAATCCTGATAGTTCCGGCCGTGCAGGCCGCACGTAGCCGACTTGAGAGGTCGTGACGGCGGCCGGGCTTGACTGGACTTCTCAAACAGCGGCTGATCGACATTGCAGATTCCCACTCCCACCTCTTCGAGCCACTGATAAATCTGTGGGTTGTTCCAGGACGAATGCCGGACTTCCGACGACCAGCGGGTATTCTCTGAATCGCTCGAGCAGCTTTGTCAGGTAAACGCGCTCTTCGTCCGTGTTCTTAAACGACCAGGGAAACTGCAACAGCAGCGCGCCCAGCTTTCCGGCGCCCGCGAGCGCGTCCATTCCTTCGCGCACCTGCTGCTCATCTGCGGCAGTCGCCTTGCCGCGCTCATGTGTGAAAACGCGGTGAAGTTTTGCCGTGAACATGAAATCCGCGCGCGGCGGCCGCACGCTGGGCCCAGGAATTGGCAACAGCAGCGGTAAACGGTCGATAGAAACTGCTATTGATTTCAATCGTGTTGAAGAATCTGGCCAGGTATTCGAGCGGATCAAACTTCGCGCCCGGCTTTTGCGGATAGACTACGCCTTCCCAGTCTTTGTATGACCAACCGGCCGGTCCAATACGAATTGGGTTCGCCATATGTCTGTCGCTGATGAACGTGAATCCGCGCCATTTTGCGACAATTCTTGTTACGATGCGAACTCCTGCATCGATGGTATAAACGATGGCACGTGATTCCAGTTCGAACTCTTGAAAGGAGGTTGCGCGATGCGTCTGACTGAAATGGTTTCGTGCTCTGGTTGAGCGGCTAAGCTGTCACCGAGCTTACTCGCTCAGGTGTTGAGCGGGCTACCACCACAGCCCAATGACGAGAACGTCATGGTTGGTTTTGACAAAGCCGACGACGCCGGAGTGTATCGACTGCGCGACGACCTCGCGATTGTGCAAACCGTCGACTTTTTCACGCCGATCGTAGACGACCCGTTCGTCTACGGTCAGATAGCGGCGCTGAACTCAATCAATGATGTTTGGGCGATGGCCGGCACGCCGCTGACGGCGCTCGCCATCACCTGCTTTCCGAAAAAGGCGTAGACCCGGCGATTCTTGGCGAGCATCATGCGCGGCGGCCAGGAGACGCTGAACAAGTATGGTGTGACGCTGATTGGCGGTCACAGCGTCGATAGCCAGCAAATCATGTTTGGTTACGCAGTTACCGGCGTAATCGATCCCGAGAAAGATTGCCACGAACGCCGGCGCGCGCGCCGGGCGACGTGATTATCCTGACGAAGCCAATCGGCACGGGCGTGATCTCCTACTGGAATAAAGTTTGAGAAGGCGACGCCTGAGGTAGCCGCTGGTCTCGGTCGCCACCATGCTGACGCCCGGCCGTTACGCGGCTGAGGCAATGCGCGAGATTTGGCGTCAAGGGCGCGACGGACGTGACTGGCTTTCGCTTGCTCGGCCACGCGTGGGAGATGGCGCGCGCCAGCAGGAGTCACGATTGAGATCAAACCCGCCGCCGTGCCGGTTCTCGACGGCGCCCTCGAACTGGCCGCTGCGGGCGTCATCACCGGCGCTGACAAAACGAATCGCGAGTACGTCGGCGACGATATTGAGATTGACGAGTCACTCAGCAACGAAATGCGTCGCGTGCTTTACGACCCGCAGACGGCCGGCGGGATGTTGATTGCCATTGCCGAGGATCGCGCGGATGACTTTGCTGGCGCGCCTGCGCGAAAATTATCCTCGGGCTGCGGTGATCGGACGAGTCGTTGAGTCTCGGTGAGCGTTCGATTGTCGTGCGCCGACTAGGTGGATAAAGCGTGCGAGTGATATTTCGTCAAAGGATTTACAAGATGGTTTCCACAACTGAAAAGCTCGCACCGAGAGGGATCACCGCAATAGCCGACTTGTACCGTCAGGTCCGCGCGCGGACGATGCAGATCGTGGCGCCGCTGGAAACGGAAGACTACGTTATCCAGACGGCGGAGTTCATGAGTCCGCCGCGCTGGCACATTGGTCACACCTCCTGGTTCTTTGAGACGCTGCTGCAAGCGTACCAGCCTGGCTACAAAGTCTATTCAGAAGATTATTTGTTCTATTTCAACTCCTACTACGAAGGGTTTGGCGCGCGCATCGAGCGACCCAAGCGTGGTACACGGTCACGGCCGACCGTCCGAGACACCGTCGCGTATCGGAAACACATCGACGAACAGATGCTCGCGGTTTCTCGATTCGAGCGACCAGAAACCGGAGGCGGGAAACTGTCCTGGCGCTCGTCCGGCTCGGACTCGAACACGAGATGCAGCATCAGGAGTTGCTGGTTTACGACATCAAACACCTGCTCTGCGATCAATACGACGCGCCAATCAAACCCGCGCCGGCCTCGCCGGTGAAAGTTGAAGGCATGGCGGAAATCGCGGGCGGACTGTTCTTGGCTTGGCTACGACGGCCAGAGTCCAAAGTCCAAAGTCCAAAGTCCAAAGTCTTGCTAACTACGATTTCGCTTTCGACAACGAAAAGCCCGCGCACCAGGTTTTCCTCGTGGACTACGCCTTCGATCGCGCGCCCGTCACGCAACGGCGACTATCTCGAGTTTATCCGCGACGGTGGTTATCAGAACTTTCGCTGGTGGTTTTCCGAAGGCTGGGAAGCGGTCAATGCGCGAACACTGGCGCGCGCCGCTTTACTGGGAACTGCATGACGGCCAGTGGATGATTCGTGACTTCGCCGGACTGCACCCGGCCGAAAGCAAAGCCAATGAACCGGTCTGTCACGTCAGCTTCTTCGAGGCGTCGGCCTTCGCCAAATGGGCGGGCAAGCGCCTGCCGACCGAAGCCGAGTGGGAAAGAGCCGCGGCGTTTGATCACCAAACCCGGCGAGCGGACGACATGTTTCCCTGGGGCGACGACCGCGCCTGACGTTGACGCAGAGCGAATCTGTTTGAGAATGGTCTGTGGGCGCCGGCGCCGATTGGTTCGCTTTCCCGCCGGCGCGAACGCGTTTGGTTGTCACCAAATGATCGGCGACGTCTGGGAGTGGACCACCTCGGATTACGTTCCCTACCCCGGTTTCAAATCCGAGTTTGACGAATACAACGACAAGTGGTTCGTTAACCAGAAGGTTCTGCGCGGCGGCTCGTTCGCGACGCCGCAAGCCGCACATCCGCTCAACTTACCGCAACTTCTTCCACGCGCACGAGCGTTGGATGACCTCCGGCTTTCGCTGCGCTAAGTAACCATGCCTGACCGTCTCAGAATGGCTGCGGTATTTACTGAGCAGGGAACATGTTAAGCGCCGTCTACACACACAAGTTTTCCGCCAGGCGAAATTTAGCGAGCCTCCTGAAAGACGCTCCACGGAGAGAGACGCTTTCTTCGGGTCACACCTTTTATCTGGGCGAAGTGGAAGTCGCACGCCTCTACAATTACCTATCAGGTCCATCGCGAATTGAAGTCCACGGGGAAAACTTCTAGTGAAGCGGCAAAGCGCGTCATCTTGTTCACCCAACAATACCGGCCAGAGCGCGCAGAACGTACGGTGGCGACCGCCAAGGAAACCAAACTGTTTTTCCTATCCAAGACTGACATCAGCTACAACGTCGAACGGTACTCACGCGAATTAAGGCTCAAGACCAGCATTTGGAATTTGCGCGGTCGCCAATATCAACTCTTTGCGGACAAGATCGAGTCGGCGTCATTGAACACGACAGCGACTTCGGGGCGAACGGATAGATCTCCCGCCGGAAATTCCTCTGGCGGTGCAAGTGTTCATCTATACACTTGCATTCATAATGTGGACAGCGAGGAATACATTGAGTCTGTGGGAGCGCCGGACGTTTTCACCATCCAGCACTCACTCAGGTCTGTTAGCAGTCTCTTGTAAAAAACTGGCCAGCGATCTGAATTTCGTAGCAGATGAAAAATCTATTTTGCGGGCGCAATCCGCGGCGGTCGCCAGGATGCCGCCTTGTACCATGAGATCGTCCGGCTGCTAGCGCAATCACGGTGAAGTTCTAACCGAACACGCGGCAGCCGACTCGGCCCTCGGCGTGCTCGGCCAGGATATCGGCGATCAAAAATTCACGATCGCGATCTTGAGTGGCTAATGGATTTCGATTACCTTGTTGCTGAAGTTACCTGACTCCCAGCCTGGGCGTCGGCTGTGAGATCGCCAGGGCGACGGAATGGGGTAAGCGAGTGCTTTGTTTGTATCGACCGGAGGCGGCCGCTCGCTCTCGGCGATGATTGCGGGCTGCCGCGCAGTAACCGTGCGCGAGTACCGAGAGCCGGCAGAACTAAAGACATCTTCGAAGAATTCCTGCGTGGCGAGTAAGTCTGGAGAAAACGAAATCTTGATCACTGAACTGTCCGATGTCGAAGCGAGAGTCCTGGGCTCGCTGGTCGAGAAACAGGTGACGACGTCCGGAATACTATCCGCTCACACCTAAACTCGCTAACTCTGGCGTGTAATCAGAAGAACAACCGCACGCCGGTCGACTTCCTACGACGAGACCACGGTCGCACAAGCGCTGGAAACTTTGCGCGGAAAAGAATCTCGCCTACGTGTTTTACGGCAGCACCAGCCGCGTTCCGAAATACAAGCATGTGCTGCCCGAAGTAATGCACTTTGAGTGCGCCGGAGCTGGCTGTGGTTTGCGTCCTGCTGCCTGAGGGTCCGCAAACCACCGGTGAACTCGCAACCGCGCTGGCCGGCTGCATGAGTTTTTCGGATTCGGAAGAAGCTGAGTCGACTCTCAACTCATTGATTTCACGTGAGCCGGACCCACTGGTTGAGACGTTTACCGCGCCAGCCCGGTCAGAAAGAGGCGCGGCTTTGCTCATCTGCTGTCAGGCGAGCCGAAGATCGAAGCATTTGCCGAAGCTGAAGCATCGTCGTCAGCGCGGTCGCTGAAAGAGTGGCGATTCGGAAAGATTTGAAAAACTCGAACATGAAGTGGTGACGTTGACCATGGAAGTGCGAAAGTTGCAGCAGCAGTTCGAAGAATTCAAAAACAGTTTGAATAATAGCGGCGCTTCGTTAACTATCCGCAGATTACGCAGATTCAGAATAGGAACTGTTTTTAGCCATCACTCAGCGGTCGGCATGCACAAAGTCAGAACTGATTTTGTGTGGCGATGCGCGTCTAGGCCAGTGTTTCATTTGTGGCAATTCCTGATTATCTGAGTTATAATTCCCGTCCCTATGAACCTGGAATATATTTCATCCAGCGGTCGCGCGCTGGTTTGGGAAAAGCTTTCCCGCAGCGACGCCGCCACAAGCGCAGGCATGGCCGGCCATCAAAGAACATCGGAACACTTTGATCGCCGCGCCCACCGGTTCAGGTAAAACGCTCGCCGCCTTTCTGGCTGCCATCGACGACCTGGTGCGACTTGGGCGTTGAAGGAAAACTCGACGATACCACGCACGTCGTTTACGTTTCTCCGCTCAAAGCCCTCAGCAACGACATCCAACGCAATCTGCAAATTCCGCTGGCCGGCATTCAGGAAGAACTGCGCGCGCTTGGTTTGCCGGAGGTCAACATCCGGACGTTTGTCAGGACCGGCGACACGCCGGCTGGCGAGCGCACGGCGATGACCAAACGGCCGCCTCATATTGTCGTGACCACACCGGAATCGCTCTACATCTTGCTGACCAGCGAAGGCGGCCGGCGCATGTTACAGACAACGCGCACGCTAATCCTCGATGAGATTCATGCCGTCGTCGGCGACAAACGCGGTTCGCACCTCGCGCTCTCCATCGAACGCCTGGAAGCAGCTTGTCTGCGCAACACGCTCCGCCAGACGAAACTCGAAACTCGAAACTCGAAACTCAAAACTGGTCCGCATCGGTTTGTCGGCCACGCAGCGTCCCATCGAAGAAGTCGCGCGTTTTCTCGTCGGCACTGCAAACATCGAGTTCCGAGAACACGCCAAACTGCACCATCATCGACAGCGGTCACGCGCGCCGGCTGGACCTCGCGCATTGAGCTTCCGGAGTCGCCGTTGCAAGCTGTGATGTCCGGCGATGTTTGGGAAGAAATTTACGACCGGCTGGCGCAACTAATCCGTGCAACACAAGACGACGCTGGTCTTTGTTAACACGCGGCGACTGGCCGAACGCGTTTCCCGCCATCTCGGCGAACGTCTCGGCGATGAAAACATTGCCGCGCATCACGGCAGCCTCGCGCGCGAACAGCGTCTGGCTGCAGAGCAACGGTTGAAAGCGGGCGAACTGAGCGCGCTCGTCGCCACGGCTTCACTCGAACTCGGCATCGACATCGGCGACGTCAACCTGGTTTGCCAACTTGGTTCTACCCGTTCCATCGCCAGCTTCTTGCAGCGCGTTGGGCGCTCCAACCACACTGTCGCAGGGTTTCCGAAGGGAAGAATCTTTCCGCTCTCGCGCGATGAACTGGTGGAATGCGCAGCGATCGTCGATTCCGTGCGGCGCGGTGAACTCGACCGTCTGGAACTGCCCGGAACTGCCGCTCGACATTCTCGCCCAACAGATCGTTGCCGCCTCGGCAGCCGAAGAATGGACTGAAGACGCACTTTCGAGATGGTCCGGCGGCGCATATCCCTATCGCAATCTGACCCGCGAGCAATTCGACTCCGATCATTCGCATGCTCGCCGAAGGCTTTTCCACCAAACGCGGCCGGCGCTCGGCTTATCTGCACCACGATGCCGTCAACCAGCGCAATTCGCGGGCGCCGCAATGCGCGGATTTCGGCGATCACTTCCGGCGGCGCGATTCCTGACACTGCTGACTACGCCGTGGTACTCGAACCGAGCGATCTCGTGATCGGCTCGGTGAACGAAGACTTCGCGATTGAAAGTTTGCAAGGCGACATCTTTCAGCTGGGAAACACTTCGTGGCGTGTGTTGCGCGTCGAGCAGGGCAAAGGTGCGCGTCGAAGATGCACACGGCCAGCCGCCTTCGATTCCCTTCTGGCTGGGCGAAGCGCCCGCCCGCACCCATGAACTTTCGGTTTCGGTCTCCCGCCTGCGGTGAGGACGTAGCGAACCGCATCGAGGTCATCACTAACTACGAAAACGTGGACGTTGTCTGAGAATCCGGCAGCTACTGAGTCTGACGGAACCCAACGTCGCTCGCTTCCATCAATCTCGATCCGGCGATTGACTACCTGGTTAACGACGTGGGCATTTCGCGCGCAGCGGCGGAACAAATTGTCGAATATCTCGCGCGGCGCCAGGATGGTGCTCGGCGTTATGCCTTCGCAGGGATAATCTGGTCCTCGAGCGCTTCTTTGACGATAGTGGCAGCATGCAGCTCGTGCTGCATTCGCCCTTTGGCAGCCGCCTCAATCGCGCCTGGGGTCTGGCGCTCCGCAAGCGCTTTTGCCGCAAGTTTAATTTTGAGCTGCAAGCGGCCGCCACCGAAGATGCCGTAGTGCTTTCGCTTGGTCCAACCCACAGTTTTCCGCTCGATGAAGTATTTCACTATCTCAACTCCAAAACTGTGCGCCAGCTTTTGTGTCAGGCGCTGCTGGACGCGCCGATGTGGAACATCTCGCTGGCGCTGGAATGTGACGCGCTCGCTGGCTGTCTTGCGCCGGCGTGGCGGCAAGAAGATTCCCGCCCAGTTGCAGCGCCATGGACGCGGAAGATCTGTTGACCGCGATATTTCCCGATCAGGTGGCTTGCCAGGAAAACCTTGGCGGCGGTGAACGCGAGATTCCGGTGCATCCGCTCGTGGATCAGACTGTGAAGGATTGCCTCGAAGAGGCCATGGACATCGATAGTCTGGAGAGGTTACTGACTGCGATTGAGCGCAACGAAAAAGCTTGTTTGCCCGCGACGTGATCGAAGCCTCGCCGCTGGCGCAGGAAATCTTAAACGCGCGACCCTATGCCTATCTCGACGATGCGCCGCTGGAAGAACGACGCACGCGCGCAGTGCAACAACGACGCTGGCTGGATCCGCAAACGGCCCAGGATATGGGTAAACTCGATCAGGGCGCGATCGATCGCGTGCGCGATGAAGCCTGGCCGCGCGTGGAAAATGCAGACGAACTCCACGATGCGCTGGTGGAGTTAGGCCTTGTAACTGAAGACGAGGCCTCAGAGTGGCAGGAGTTTTTGCGGAGTTGAAAAATGATCGCCGCGCCGCGGTCCTGGCAAGTGATTGCTGGGACCGCGGGCGTCCCGCCCGCAATGAGCGCGGAGCGCGAACAGTTCGATACCTCAACTTTGATCGGTAATGCACCGCAGGCGGGCGGGACGCCCGCGGTCCCAGCAATTCATCTTATGGGTTGCGGCGGAACGACTCCGCAACTAAACGCTATTTACACCTCAGCGAAACTGACACCACCAATCGTCGCTCCTGAAAGTGTGGCGCGCACACCCTGGAGTTTGAAAGCGCGCTGGTCGAAGTTCTGCGCGGAAGACTGGAAGGACTGGGACCAGTCAACCGTGCCCGCTCTTGCCAGCTCTTTCGGACTAAGCAACGGCGACATCGAATTGGGTTTGCTCAAACTTCGAAGCGGAAGGCTTTGTGATTCGCGGCCAGTTCACGCCCGGGGCAGCGAAACTCGAATGGTGCGCAGCGCCGGCTGCTGGCGCGTATTCACAGCTACACGCTCAACCGTTTGCGGCAGGAAATCGAACCGGTCTCGACCGCCGATTTCATGCGCTATCTGCTCGCCTGGCAAAAGGTAGCACCTGACCATCAGATGGAAGGGCCGGAGAGCGTGCGCGCGATCGTTGAACAATTGAGGGTTTCGAAGCTCCGGCCGCCGCCGTGGGAAGGCGAACTGTTGCCTGGCCGTTTGGCGGAATACGATCCTGCCTGGCTCGATGCTTTGTGTCTGTCAGGCGAAGTTGTCTGGGCCAGGCTAACTCCGCCGACTGCGTCGCGCACGGCTGCGGCCGAACCTGGTAACGAACGCGCGCGGCGCCACGCCGGTTCGCAACACACCGATCGCGCTGGTACGGCGCAAGAACTTTGCTATTTGGAATTCGGTTTTTCCACAGCCCTCGTTAAGCGAAGTCGAGTTCTCGACAACTACTGCAGCGGTTCACGATTATCTGACGGCGCGCGGCGCTTCTTTTTCACTGATATTGTCGAAGGCACCAAAATGCTGCGGGCTCAGGTTGAGGAGGCATTAGCGGAACTGGTGGCAAATGGACTGGTGATCTCCGACAGCTTCGCCGGTTTGCGCGCTTTGCTGACGCCTGCGAGCCGCCGGACGCAGGCGGCGGCAAGACGCAAGCACCGCCAGCCGGTCTACGAGATGTCGAGCGCTGGACGTTGGTCACTGCTCGACCGGAAACCCTCTTCCACGGCTCCACCCCAACCCTCCCCTCTCGTGGGGAGGCAACCGGTCAACGCCGAAGCCGCCGAAGAGATCGCGCGCATTCTGCTGAAGCGTTACGGCGTAGTTTTCAAGCGCTTGCTCGAGCGCGAAGGTATTGCTGCTCCCCTGGAGAGTCTTGCTGCGAATTTATCACCGTCTGGAAGCAGCGCGGTGAAATTCGTGGCGGACGTTTTGTAGCCGGAATTTCCGGTGAACAATTTGCACTGCCTGAAGCCGTCGGGATGTTGCGAGCGATTCGCCGCACACGCACGGGATCAATGGATTTTGGTTTCCGATCACCCGCTCGTGAAACTGAAGAACGAATAGCGGAATCAACTACCACTGAAACAAGAGAGCCTGGTTTCGGTAAGCGCCGCCGACCCTCTGAATCTCGTCGGTATTATCACGCCCGGCGGGCGCGTCACGGCACACACTTCCAACCGCATCGCTTTATCGCAATGGCGAACCAATCACTGTGCTGGAGTCTGGTGAGGTGCGCTTTCCTTGTCGAACTCAGCCGCACGACTGAATGGAAAGCTAAGAGCGCGCTGATGCGCAAAGCGACTCCGCCGCAGTTGCGCACTTACCTGCGCCGTCCGGCGTAGTTCGTGTTCAAAGTAGTAGGAGCAACCCGGAGGGTTTGCGGAGAAAGTAGCCGGTGGTCGTAGCGAAAGCGAAGACCACCGGTGAGCGCAGCAAGAGTGATTGCACCCCGACGGGGTGCCGGATGAGAAGGGTCTGCAGGAGATCCTCTTAGAGATTCGCGCACCCTTCGGGGTGCAACTCTTTCCTGAGTGTTCCGGTGGTATCGCTTCGCTTCAACCACCGCTACTATCTGCCAGCCCGTCGGGCTGATGCGCCTAAACCGGATTGAGTATAACGATCTCGGCGCGATCGCGGGCATTATCTAGAAAGCTATCGGTGTCCGTTTCAATTTTGCTTCCGTCAGCGTCTTTTCGATTTCGGTGCGAGCTTCTTCCAGCGTGGGCACAATCTTTCCCGGCGCGCGCGCCTTGAAGCGAGGCACGAAGGCATCCTTGTAATAGTCGGCCACCTCGTTTTGTGTAATCACGACAAAGTTGCGAAAACGAAAGTCCAGGTATTTCTCAATTCTGACCCGCTGTTCCAGAATCTCATCCAGTTTCTCTGCGGTCAGGCCCACGCGCCGCAGCCTCTGCTGAAATTCCGCTGCCGAAGGAAACGCTTTGGCTAATTCATTACGCGCGCTCGAAACTTCATCAGCAGTTGGTGCGATGGAAGAGCAACTTTCTCGGCTTCCTGTAAGATTAATCTCTGGTCTGTCAGAAGACGCAAAGCCCGGTTGAGTTCAGCTGAAGAGGGCTATCCAGCGGCGTATTTGGTTGCAGCGCCAACTGCCAAAGCAAATCAGAATAAGTTATAAGGCACACCTGCCGGCATTCCGGGAGCACTCCGGCATTAACGGTAGCAACCATCTTGTCGACGACCTGCTGGCCGTGGGCCGTAGAAGGCAGTAGAGCAGAAGGCCGTAAAGCGGTATGCAGAAAACCAGAACGACTGGTGCTCTCGATGAAGAAGTGCGTTAGTGTAGGCTGCCCATTACCGATTGCCCGCATGGTTTTGCTTTGTGCCGTTTGTCTTCTGCTTTCTGCATTTTGCCTTCTGCCTTCTGCCGTTAGAACGTTTGCGTAAACCTGAAGTGCACCTGTGTTCGCTTCAGGCGATAGATCGCCGGCGTGCCGTTGAAATCATCCGGCCGCACCGGTGGGGCCACGTTGGGGAATCAGAAACTCCGGCGGATTGAGCAGGAACCCATAATCGACCGCCAGGGCACCGCCGAATGGCGTTTGAATTCTGAAGCCCGAAGCCGACTGTGTTTGTCCAGTGGGCGCGCAGGTTAGCTACGTTTATCGCTGCCAACACGTCGCCGGGCGGCACGGGAGTGTCGTCGTGTTTGCCAAACAAATCTCCGACGCGCCGAAAGATGTTGCCGCCATCATAAAAGGCACAGCCTGCACCGACGCTTGATACCGGTATGCGTGCTTCGAGATTAACAATCGCAAGCGCGTTGCCGCCCACCGGTACCGTGAACGGGTTCAACGTCACGATCTTCTTGTCTTGATCAATATAGGGGCCCGTAGGAATGATAACTCGTCGCGGCCCTGCCTCCTCGAAGGCGAAGCCGCGCAGGGTTGTGGAACCGCCTGAAAAGAATCGCTCACTGATCGGCAGGGTAAGATCGATTTCATCTATTCCCGGGTTCCCGCCGCGATCGCGAGGGTTGAAGAGGTTCGCCAGGCCGAGCGTGGCGTTACCTGCGAGCACGGTCCCGCGCAATGCGTTCATCTTGTAATAACGACGGTAGGTGGCCTGCAGCCGGTTGAAGGAAATATTTCCGCCCAGTTGCCTCAGGGCAATTGCGTAATCAATGTTGAAGAAGTCGCCGCGGGTAGCGTCCAGCTGATTGAAACGGCAGATTTCGCCGGGGGCGCCCGTTTCGTCGTCCGGATCGCGAACCGCGCCCAGCAAACCTCGCTCGCATTTTTCGCGCGTGTCGCGAACATACGAAGCGCCAAGCCGCGAGAGCCGCACGGCTCGATCAGGTTGCAGCACCGGCTTGATTAGCAAACTTTGCAGATTGAAGAGCCGCACGTCTTCATAATTATAACGAAGGAAAATGGCCGAGTGGGTCTTGGGATTCAGCACTCGGTTCGTTTCCACCGCGGCAGTGAAGCGATTGATCGTCGGCTCATCAACCCTCATCAGAAAATCGTCCAGCGGGTGCCCTTCTCTGTCGAGTCGCTGCACGATTCCCAGCGTGCCGCGGTCAATCGCGGAACGGAAAAAGCGTGTCACCGTTGAATCGCCGCTGATATTCAACCGATAATCCCAAAGGCGCAAAACTCTTCTCCCCATAGCGCTTGAAGCGGGGATCCACATATTCAAATCTAAGCCGCTGCTGCCGGCGGCTGACACGCAAACGCATGGCGCCGTATCGCAGTTTATTCATCAAGTTGACGTTGCTGATTTCCAGCAAGCCGAGCGGACCCGTGTCAGTCGAGAAGCCGCCACCGTAGTCCATCACGCGCTGCTTCTTCTCTTCCACGTCGATAATCACGTCGCGCCGCTTAAAACCAGACGCAGTTTCTCCGGCGGGCTCGGTGCGAATAATCACCTGCCGGTAAGCGTCCGTGATGTAAAGCTCCCGCTCACTGTCGGCGATTCGATCCGATCGGAGAACGTCGCCCTCGGCAATAGGAATGACGCGCAGAATCGCTTTGCGCTTCGTCTCCTGGTGTCGGCGCTACCAGTTAACCCGCCAATAACGATCCGATTGATGTAGACCTTGTCGCCTTCGTTAGTGATCGAATAGATAAGCCTGATCTGCTCTTCGTCGCCTTTCCTGGGAAGTTCGACAGTTGAAAAATCCACCCGCGCGGTTATGTAGCCTTCGCGCGAATAGAGCTGAAGCATGCGCTCGCCATCCGCCCGCGCCTGGGAGCGCGAGAAGGAGCGCCAATCACCGTTTTCAACTCATCGCGCAACCGCTGGTCGGTGTAAATCTTGTTGCCGCGAAGTTCCACCCCGCCAATTCGTGTCAGTGGCCCTTCCGTTACCTGAAAGTAATGATCAGGCTTTCGCCGTTGATCGACACACCCTGAAGCACGTCGACTTCCGCGCGGCGATAGCCGAGGTCATTGCGCATGTAGTTTCTAATGGTTCGTCGATCCTGCTCGAGCAAAGTGAGACTGGTGTACCCGCGGCCATAGCCGAGCAATGGAATCAAGCCCAGCGCACTCGCTTTCTGAGTTCTTAGAAACCCAGCTACATCTTCGTAAGTCAGCTTATTGGTCCCGCTGATGCGAATGTCGGTAAGCTTGAGGCGCCGTCCGCGTTCAATGTCGTAGCGTATCTCAGACGCTGTGTCCACTTAAATTCTCAGGGTTTAAGGTTTCACAGGTTGAGGCGGTGCCGTTAGGGCCCAGCTCAGGAGTAGGCGGCGTGACTGAACAGACCGGAGTTACTTCGGCGAAGAAGTACCCCTGTTCCTGCAATTTGTTACGAAGCCGGCGGGCACCCTCGATGATTGCCGATTGATCGATGTTTCCTTCACGCTTCACCGGCAAAAGCTCGGTCGCCGCTTTTTCACTTAACTGAGATCGGGAGGAACGACCACTGTCACCTTCGGACCCACCGTTCCGGTTAAGTTGATCGTGATCGAATTATTATCCGGGTCCCGCTCGACTCTGGCGTCCTCCAGCGAAGGAGAGAGAAAGCCTCGGTCAATCAACTCCTGGCGCACCAGCCTTGTATCTGATCCCAACGCTTCACGCGTAAACGGCGCGCTATTCTGGAGCTGCAACTTCGTTTTGACGACCGACGCATCGAAGCCGCTGATATTAATGTTGAAAGCAGCAACCCGCGCCTGCTGGCCGGGCACAATATGGTAAGTAACGGTCGCGCGTGTGCCGCTCGGATCAAGTTCTTCGCGCGACTCAATCACTGCGTTAAAGTAACCGCGATCGCGGAGGAAAACCTGCAATTCCTCCGAGTTGTGCAACACGATCTGTTTGGAAGACGCGTGCCCGGTTGGATGAGATTCACCCGCGCCCGCAATTCGTCTTCGGAAATCGGAGTCCCTGTGGCTGGGGTTAATTCAAACCTGACGTCGGCGATCTGCACCTGCCGCTGGATTACAAAGCGCAGCCGCAGCGGACCGGTCCGGGTGGATCCCGGCTCAATAACTTCCACGCGCGCATTCGCCACTCTCTCTGAATCGAATAGGGCTTGCAGCGAATCGCGCACATTCACGGCGGAAAATTCGGTGTTGGGAACAACTCTGACTATGGAAAGAAACTCGGCTTCAGCCGCCGGGTCTGCCGGTGATCCTTCGAAGGCAATTTCAACCGACGTTATCGTCCGCCCTTCATACTCATCAAAGGTCGAACCTGCCTCGTGCACTCGCGAAAGCGAGAGCAGCACCATGGCTGTCAGAAACACTGTCTTCGGAAACCGTCCCACCAGCACCCGCCTTAAAACCGTCGTCTGAATCTAATCTCAAAACTGAAATTGTTGCTTTCCGTAGTTAACCTGCGCGTCGATACCTGTTCAAATTGCGCTATAAAGAATAGGCGGTCGGAAACACGATACTCGATGGCCAGGATCTGATTAGGATCCGAAGTCACATTAGTCGAGTAGGTAACGGACAGGTCCTTGTTTATTCTCTTTCCCACCGTCAAACGCGCCACCGGCGTCGAACCGCTACCACCGATCATCGGATTGATCTCAAAGCGACTTAACCCGAAAAGCTTGCTGGTGGCGCGTTGCGCGGGCGCATTGATGAGCGCATCCGTTAGAAGACTGGTGGCGGTGCCCAAACCAGATTGAGAAAGAATTGAACTACTGGTGTCGCCTGTGGCGAGCTGACCAGTGGTAATCAGTGAAACAACGTCGGCCTGCGGCAATGCCGGTTCTGAACTAATGATGGCCTGCGGCTGCGAGAGCGGTCCCGTGAGCCCAACAGTTACGCGGTAACCGCGAATCTGCGTCTCGCCCTGAATGTTTATTATCGGATCCGATCCGCGCTGGGCGGGCCAGTCCATCAGAGCGCGCGTGATCTCGTAACGATCGTTGCGGAAATTCAGAGTGCCGCTGGTCGCAGTGATTCTTCCGGAGACCAGCGGGTCCTTGACCGGACCATTCACCTGTCAGCGAAACCGAGGCGACCAAATCAGCGAGATTGTTTCTGACCACGAGCGCGTTGCGGCCTTCAACGCGCAAGTCGCTAAACAAAGCTGTGCGCGTTAACTCAATCTCCGCGCCCTCTTCGATGGATTCTGCTTGCCGGAAGTTGATCAGATCGGCGAGCTCGATGTCCTCGGTATATTCGCTGCGCCTGACGTTCACCACGCCGCCGATCAGTTGTTCGCGGGCAGTTCCTTTGATTTCGAGATCAATGTCACCGGTGGTGCGGAAATTATCGGGATAGGGAGCGGAGACATTCTGGCCGTTGAACGTTGAACAGGAAGCGAGCGAGTGTGAAGCCATCGAGCAGCGCGCCACCGGTGGCGGAGATATGGCCGCCACCCAGCGTTCCCGTCATATAGTCAATTTGCGCCTGGTTGGATGAGAACCTCACCAGAGTTTTGAGGTTGGCAATAGTCCAGCGTTCATTGCCGATGAGCAAAGAGAACGACCCCTGGGCGACTGAAGCGGTTCCGTTAAGGCGCGGTCGTTCATACGTTCCCGTGACTCTGACGGCGACTTCCGCAGTGCCGGACAAGAACGCGTCGGGACTAAGTCCATTCAGGACGCGCAGGTTGAGCTGGCCGTCTGCACTCATGTTTTGACGCCCCTCGGGGCCGACGGCGAGCGTTCCACCGAGCGCTATGTTTGTGCCCGGACCGGTAAATTGAGTTTTTCAAAAGTAACTTCGCTGGGAGAGAAGCGCACCACCAGCGGCGAGTTCGCAGTCAGCTGAACGTCCGCAACTTTGAAACTAAGACTGGTGAAGTTTGCCGTCCCCTGTAAGCCATTCCTGGAGAAGTAGCCATCCTCGTCCAGAAGATTGCCGCTCGCTTTGAGCGTTCCTGTTGCCAGGCCGGAAAGCTCTACGTTGGCCTGCGGCAATAGCATTTTCAAGAGGCCTGTCAGGTCCGCATTGTTCAGCGTGGTTTCTGATGTTGGCCGCCAACTTCTCGCTGCCAAGGTTGACTTGTCGCTGAGACTACCTGCGGCGTGGCGCCAAAGATTCCGGTGGTCAGAGTTATGTTTAGCTGTTTGTTCTCTGTCCTGCCAACCAGCGCCAGCGTGCCGGCATTACGACCGTTGATGACGACGTCTTTCCCTGCACCGTCAAACGTAATTTGATAGGCGGAGAAGTCTGACTCCGACAAGTTTCCGACGATGTGCGCGTTGAAGTCTGCCGTACCGCTAACGTTCGATAGTTGCGGCTGACTCGTCAGTGCGAGCAACCGGCTCAGTTGCACTCCTTCCGCGCGTCCCTGAACGTCAAAGGCTTTGCTCGTGGTGTCATACGTGCCGCTACCCGCGATGTGCCCGCTGCCAAGCGCGCGTCAACGCTTTCTATTTTCACTTGCGAACCGGCAAACGTGGCGCGCGCGATCATACTTTCGAGAGGCTCCCCGGCCGAGGCGTCCGGCACCGAAGCGCAGTTCGGCGCTGCCGCTCATGGCGTTGGGGATGCCGGTTATCCTGATCTCACCGGAAGCGTCAGATTGAGTGTCGGCAAACTGGGCCCGCGTTGACTTGCTGATCGGCAGCGCCGCGAGCAAGTTGCCGGCATTGACGCGGTCGAGCGTTGCGTTGAGCGTGGTGTTGTTCTCGCCGGTGCGTGGGGCGTTGAGCGTAAACACCATGCCGCCGCCATCTTTTTCGGTTAGTCGTCCATCCGCGATCTGCATTTCAGCCGCAGTCATCTTTAATGACGCGGACAACGAGCCAAGATCGACGCCGTTAACAAGTAGCGTGCTGAGAGAAACGCGTCCATCAATGTCCGGCGAACCGAGTTTTCCTCGGAGCGTTCCGTTGAAGGCCAGCTGACCCGCCAGCTCCAGCCCGTAGGTCCGCATCTGTTCTTCAATATCGGGAAGCAGACCGGAGGAAATGAGAACTGTCTGCAACTCGGTCGCGTCTCTGGAATTTAGATCCACCTGGAGGTTGGAGTCACCGGAGAAGGAAAACTGTCCAGTAGCTTTTAGTTTTGTAGCAACGGTTTGTAGATCGACGCGATCGATATTAAACAAACCTCGGTCCGCGCGGATTGCTACTACGCCTGAAAGCGGGCACGCGTCCGGTATCTGCCTCCAGGTTGTCGGCGGTGAAGTTTGTAGTGAGTGTGCCCGAGGCCTGCTGAAAATTGGTACCCGGAAACGACAGATCAGCTTTGCCAGTTGCCCGGCCGGAGAGGCACAGCCGCGCCGGCCAGCGCAGTCAGCGGTCCGGCAACATCCACCTGATCAAAGGTCGCAGCGATCCGCGAGGTGCCGCCTTTGGTAATCGCTATCTTCGCATTTCCGTTGGCGCGTCCTTTGAAGATATCCGCCGTGAAGTTGTTCAGCTGTATTTCAGAGTTGGTGGCAACCAGCTGAGCGTGCGCCTGGCCCATATTCATCTGGCCCAAAACTCCCCGCCGATACTCAGATCAGCGCTGGCTCTGTATAACGTCCTGAAGGTTCAACCACAAACACGGGCTTGGCGAGCTTCACACTTTCCATCTGACCGTCGGCTAGCTTCACGGTGCCGGCGTCAATGTCTGCCGTCGAGCCTTCCATGCGCCCTGCCGCGCACCGATAGACGCGCACCGGCAATATTAATGGAAGCGATTTCAGCGCCGGCGGCATGGGTAGCGCCGACCTGTATGTCTTTAACAACGACACTCGTCACGCCGTTGCGGCTCGTGATGTCTACGTTGTTAGCAGTTACGCCATCGACCCTGGCGCCGGAAGCAGTAATCGTTCCGGCCTTAACACTGAGACGCTCGCGGTCGTAACGTTGTTTTCGTTGCGCAGGCGGAGATCAGTCGCGGTGACTCCGTTTGCCCGCGTTCCTGAGGACGTCAGGCCATTCGCACTAAACTGTGGAGCGGAACCAGTGAGCACGCCATTATGCATCTCCGCGCGAGCATCCTGGAGAATCAACCCGGTAATCGTCGTGCCGTAGCTTTTTCCGCTGCCGCAGCGTAACTCTCCCAGCCAGCGGAAATCCGAGCCTGTGCCCATGACGCCGCCGGACAAGTTGGACGTTGTTGAGTTGAAAGTCTCCGGCAGTCAGGAGAGCCGCGACTGCCTTTCCGTTAATGTCGTAACTTCGACCCTGACCGCTGCCGCGGCCAGTAACATTAAGGCCCTGGAGACGCAGGGTTGTCCGCAGCGAGCGCGTCAGAATTGATATTCGCTTCAACTTTGTACTTGTCGCCTTCACCGGAAACCTTGCCAACGAATTTTCCCGCACCACGCAAAGTCGTACCAGCCTGGAGCACATCTGAGAGTTGGGTAAGATCAACTGAAGAGGTAATGTCGAGCTGATAGTGGAGCGCGCGCCAATCGTCCATCGTTCCGGATAATGTCGCTTCCGCGACCGGCGAACACAGCACTAACTGTTGAATCTCGGCGCGCGTTTCATTCACTCGAAGCTGCGCCTGGATGTCGATGTTGTTGACCGGACGGCCATCGTAAGTGAAGGTTGAGTCGGAGACAGCGAAGGTCATCGGGTGCAGCCCGTTCTCGGGCGGGACATTGGGATCTTTCGGGAGAATTACCGCGGTCAGATTTCGTGCTTCGCCGGAGATTTCATGGCGGGCGTCTCCGTAATGGATAACTCCGCTCTTGATCTCAATGTTCGCAGCTGTATAGGCGAAAAGGATGCGCCGGTTTGTTTCGGGGAGGAATATGGATGTTGCGGAAGTTTGACCGCCCCTGCTCGTCAAAAGTGACCCAGGCTTCCGAGCCCCTCGATTTTGAGATCCTTCAAGTTGATATTGCGTTGAAGATTCAGCGCATATAGATCTTCAATGCGGATAGTTGCGAGCAGACGATTAATCTGCCCCAGCTTCTCTCCGGATTGTGCGTCGTAAAGTTCCACACCCAGCATCTCCACAGTCTGCGGGGGAAAGCCGGCGTGAAAGTCTTTAATCTCCGCTCGAGATGCCATACTTAGCAAAGGTATCTTTAATTTGTCCGGCCACGTAGCGATCGACATAGCCAGGCGATAAACAATCAGGATCAGCAGAATCAGAGCTACGACGCCGACGGCAGCTGCGATGGTGGCGATAAAGAAGTTGCGGCGAGTAAGGAAGCGGCGGCGACGCCCCTGGGGAGTTATCGGGTGCTTGCGTTGGGCATCGCGCTCAGCGATAGCTTCTGCGAGCGGTGGAAGTGGTTCATCGGTTTCGGATTGAAGCGCATCGCGAATCTCTTTGCTTCCCTTCGGTCCAGTCGGCGGTCAGTCGGAGAGGGAGAACCATCCTTGGCAGGAGAGTCCCCGAGAGGTGTTTCCTTCCCGGACCGTTATCGCGATCATCTACACTCATAACAAACAGCCGCCCTTTCGGCCTGGAGGTAGTCTTTGCAGGACAGACATTCCCGTCACTGATCTCATAAGGCGACAGACTGGAATGTCTGTCCTGCTGCTCTACAATTGGGAGAGGGGAGTCCCGAACTAAAAATCAGCCTTTGAAACTAGAGAGAGTCCCCAATTTTCCAGATCTGAGATCTCAAATTTGAGATTCACATCTGCGACCCGGGTGCGTTGCTCTCTTTCTCCGGAAGCGGTTGTATTTCCGGCGCTACCGAGTCTTTGAGATGCGCGGGCTGGCCCAATGGCACGCTGCCTACAACCTCAAGCTCGAAACCTTCAAGGGCTGCGACTTTGGGGGATGGTTCGTCAGCAATTGTATACGACGGAGGCCAAGGTCATGAAGTATCTGAGCGCCAACTCCGTAATCGCGGTCGATTCCGTATCCTGTTTCGAGGCTCGCTTCGCGCTTGCCTACCGCTTTCTCCTGCATCAGCGCGTAAGTGCGCAACTGATTTACGAAATCGATACTATGCTCGCGCTGGCGCAGATAAAGAACCACGCCCTGGCCGGCGGCCGAGATTTTTCCAGCGCTGCATGTAACTGAAAACCAGTGTCGTCCATCAACGAGCCAAACATGTCGCAGGTCACATTCTCGGTATGCACGCGAACGAGGACCGCGTCCTCCAGTATCGAATATCACCCATCACCATTGCCAGATGCACGTCACCATTGATGATGTTCTCGAAAGCGATGGCGCGGAAGCGTCCATACACCGTCGGCAAGATCGTCTCCACCGCACGCTTTACCAGCGTCTCTTTGCTGATGCGGTACCTGACCAGGTCAGCCACCGTTATCATTTTGAGGTTGTGAGCTTCGGCAAACATCCTGGAGCTGCGGCAGCCGCGACATCGTGCCGTCTTCGTTCGTGATCTCGCAGATCACACCGGCGGGATAAAGGCCGGCGATGCGCGCAATGTCGACGCTAGCCTCGGTCTGTCCAGGGCGCACCAGCACCCCGCCTTTTTTGCGCGCAACGGGAAAGACGTGTCCGGGTCGCGCTAAGTCCTGTGGGTCGCGTTTGTGGATCAACGGCAACCTGAATTGTCGTCGCGCGATCTGACTACGGAGATTCCGGTTGTCACGCCCCTGCGAGCGTCGATGGAAACGGTGAAAGCGGTGCCCAGGAAGGAAGTGTTGTCGGCGACTTGCGTGGTGAGGTGCAGCTCATCGCAGCGCTCCTCGGTCAACGGCAGGCAAATTAAACCGCGCGCGTGACGGGCCATGAAATTAATCATTTCCGGCGTCGCCTTTTCAGCCGCACACACCAGGTCGCCTTCGTTTTCCCGATCCTCGTCGTCAACGATAATGATCATCCGTCCTTCGCGTATTTCGGTGACGGCGTCTTCAATGGAAGCGAAATTCATTCTATATTTTCTGAAATCTTGGATTTGAGATCTGAAATTCCAGGTCATGGTACCCGAAAGCCCTACTTTTTCGACCGTCGGCCTCGGAGAAAAGGCATGATGCGCTCGACGTATTTGGCGATTACATCAGCTTCAAGATTCACTTCATCGCCCGGTTGCAGGTGAGAAAAGTTCGTTACCTCCCACGTCTTGGGAATGATCGCGATTTCGAAGTAATCATCAGTTAACTCGGCTGATCGTCAGGCTGATGCCTTCAACGGACACAGATCCCTTGAAAACAAAATAACGCGCCAATCTCGGGCGGGTAGGCAATGCGTACGGTCCACGAGCCGCCGTGAGCTTCCGCCCTCAGAAATTTTCCGCGAGCGTCAACGTGACCCTGAACCAGATGGCCGCCCAGACGCGTTGCCGGAGTGACTGAGCGTTCGAGATTCACCGGCGCGCCAGGTTGCAGGTGACCCAGCGTGGACCGGTTAAGAGTTTCGCGGGAGACGTCTGCGGCAAAGGAGCCCGGCTGAACATCCAGCGCCGTCAGACAAACTCCGTTAACGGCAATTGAATCTCCTTCGTGAATGTCTTCGGTGACGAGATGAGCTTCGATCACGATGCGCGCGTCTGTCGCCGCGCTGTTCAACTTCGCGCACGCGACCCAGCTCTTCAATGATGCCAGTGAACATAGGAACAATTTCGGATTGCGAATTTCGGATTGCGGATTTCTCACCGGGCAGCCACAGAGCCAGAGCAACAAGTAGTCCGACGACTGCCAGGCGCCAGCGAGAACACCCAAATCCAAATCGGCTCCAACTTAAATGAGAATCTGATTAGGTGTCATGATGTATTAGGTCGCTCTTGGATAATCGTCCGCGTTAGTAGGGCGGGGGCAAGCCCGCCTTCCTCACCCTGAGACTATCGGACTTTGCAATTGTCCTCTCACTTGAAAGCCTATCAGATAGAATGCCGGATTCAAGTTTGAGCAGCTCTCGAGGTCAGGAAGGGGCTCGCCCCGCTCTTGTTGTCGATAGCTCCCATCATTTTTTGAAACACTTCATCGATCGTTAGTCCTGTTGAGTCGACGATGATCGCATCGTCAGCAGCCTTCAGCGGCGAGTCCTCACGCGTCGAGTCGCGGCGATCTCGCTCGGCCATGTCCGCGAAGGTTTCTTCAAAGTCAGCCTTGGGATCCTGAGCCCGCTCTTCATTGAAACGCCTGGCTGCCCGCTCTTGCGGTACTGCCGTCAGGAAAACTTCACGTCGGCGTCAGGAAAACCACCGTGCCAATGTCGCGGCCGTTGAGCACCGCGCCTCGTTCGCCCATTTCGCGCTGCCGCGCAACCATCGCCCGGCGCACTTCCGGAATAGTTGAAATGATTTGACGAGAGGTCCGTGACTTCTTCGCGTACGTATCTGTTCAGTCACATCAACTCCTCCGAGTGTTACACGCAATGAATCCGGATCGCCCTTGAGGTCAATATCCACACGGCCGGCCAGCGACCCAACCGCAACGTCATCCGTGGCGCTAATGCTCGATTCCGATCACAGCCAGCGCAACCGCGCGATACATCGAGCCGGTGTCGATATAGAGCAGGTTTAGTGCGCGCGCCAGCATCCGGCCGAGAGTCGACTTGCCGGCGCCGGAGGGTCCATCGATGGCGATGATGAGATTGCGTTTCATTCGGCCGTGCGATTTTGGAGTGCGCTGACCTGTCAGCGCTTTAGTCGGTCGCGACCTGTCGCGACCGTCAATTGATTCAGGCCGAAATCGTGGCGTCAAGCCGCCACGGACCAAAGCGGTGACAGTTCACCGCATCCAAATCAGACAAACGCTGCGAACACTTCATTCGACAGCAGTGCGCCTGGCGCGCGTGAGTTTTAGCAGATCGCCATTGCATTCGATCAAACCCGCCTCACGAAAACGCGCCAGGTCGTTTGCATGTTTCTGCGCGCAGGTCTGAACCGAACAACCGCTGGTACTCATTGAAGCTGAAGCCTTGCATCATTCGCAGGCCGAGGAACACTGCTTCTGCCTGTCGATCGGTTTCACTCAGCTGTGTTTCAGTCACGATCACACTTCGGCCCTGCTCAACCATTTTCATGTATTTGATTAGTTCACGTTCATTAGCCCAGCGTCGAAACTCGCCATCGTAAGAATGCGCCGAACATCCGAAGCCGTAGTAGGGCGCCGCGGTCCAATATTTCGTGTTGTGGCGCGACTCAAGCCCCGGCAAACAGAGATTCGATATCTCGTAGTGTTCGTAACCGGCTGCAGCCGCTCGATCGAGCATTACTGCATACATATCCGCGGCGAGGTCTTCATCGGGCTTAGGTTGCAGACCAAGCTTGATGTGATTCGCAAGTGGAGTTCCCTGATGGACTTCCAACAGGTAAAACGACAGGTGTTCCGGGTCTGAGCGCAAAGGCTTCGTCCAGGTTTCTAAGCCAGCCCGCCATCGTCTGCCCCGGCAGGCCGGCAATCAAATCAGAAGCTCACGTTCCGGAAGCCGGCATCGCGCAAACGAGCGAAACGTCCGGCGCGTGTCCTCCGCAGTATGGGAGCGACCGAGTCGAGCGAGTTCGTTATCGTCAAAAGTCTGCGCGCCAAAACTGGCGCGATTGACGCCGAGACTACGAAACGCGCCGAGCGCTTCCTGAGTGACTGTGCCGGGATTGATCTCCGTCGTTACTTCCGCATTCGGTCGCACCGTGAAGCGCTTGTACACCGCGTTCAGAAGCATTTCCAACTGACCTGGAGAAAGCAGCGATGGCGTACCGCCACCGAAATAGATCGTATCGACCACCTGCGGAGGATCGACCGCGCGCCAGGATTCTATTTCGCTCACCAGGATCCGAACATAACGCCTCAGCAGCCTGCAGCGCTGTACATGCCGGTGGCAAAATCGCAATACGAACAACGCGAGCGGCAGAAAGGAATGTGAATGTAGATTCCGGCGGGTTTCATGTTTATCTATCCGCAGATTACGCAGATTACACAGATTCTTCAAACTGCGGGCGGAATCGTCGAACCCCTCTCAGGTTTACTATTCATTTCCAGTCTACTTGTTCACGTTTTCTCTTGGTTTCTGGCCGACTCAACTTAACTGTGGTTTTCCTCTTAATCTGTGTAATCGGCGGAATCTGCGGATACTATTTGTTAATCCGCTTCAGACTGCCGTCGCCGCTGATCGACTTGCTCATCCCACGGCTAACCCGTTCAGCTTCCGCAAACACGCGCAGAAAGTTTTCGCCCAGAATCTTGCGAATGTCCTGCTCGCTGTAACCGCGCTTCGAGAGTTCATAAGTAATGTTCGGCAACATCGAAACATCCTGCGCGCCTTCGGGCATGTCGACCGCGCCATCGAAATCCGCGCCGATGCCGACGTGATCGATACCAGCAACCTTCACGATGTGATCGATATGATCGATCAACTTTGAAAGCGGCAGTGGCGGCAACGGATGCGCCGCGTCCAGCTTGTCGCCCTCCTCAGCTAAACGTTCCGGATCGTTCTTGTACTTTTCGTCGAGGGCATCCTGCTGCGGCTTCAGCAGCTTGTTGCGCGCTTCATTTTGAGGCGTGACCGTCGCGGCGTCGACGAACAGGCTGTAGAAGTTTACTTGTACCACGCCGCCATTTTTGCGATGCGCCGCAGCAGGTCATCGGGAATGTTTCGCGGCACGTCACTAAGCGCTCGCGCCGATGAATGCGAAGCAATGATGGGCGCTTTCAGAAACGTCGAGCGCGTCGCTCATCGTCTCGTCAGAAACGTGCGAGACGTCCACCAGCATTCCCAGCCGGTTCATCTCACGCACAACTTCTTCGCCGAAAGGCGACAAGCCGTGATGTATCTTCTCGCCGCGTCCGGCGTCGGCCCAGTCGTTGGTGTTGTTCCAGGTGAGCGTACATGTAGCGAACTCCGAGACGATGAAACTCGCGCAGCGCGGCGAGCGAGTTTTCAATCGCGTGCCCACCTTCGATACCCATCAGCGCCGCAATCTTCTTCTGCTGCTTGGCACGCCGAATATCTGCCGCTGAAGTAGCCAGCATCAGATCGTTTGGATGACGTTCGACCGCGCGATAAACCGAATCGATCATGTCGAGCGTGCGACGCGCGGCGCCGCCGTGTGCGACATACCAGGGTCGAACGTAAAGCGAAAAGAATTCAGCCGTCAGTCCTCCCTGCTTCATGCGATCGATGCTGGTTCGGTAAGGAACAGGCGGTGGGCCGCTCGAGATCGTAGTCATCGTTGGTCATCGTCGTCGTCACGTCGTTGTGCGTGTCAATAACGATGGCCTTGCGATGAATCTCAAGCGCTCGCTTCCAGAGCTTTTCATCGCGCTGAGATTGCGCGGAGACCGTGGAGGATCGTGATTACGATAAGAATAAATAGGACTGCGGAAACACGGAGTTTCATTTGAGTTAACCTCGACAATAGTTTCGCTCCGTTAGGAGCGGGATGTTTATAGCATGCATTGCCGCAAATGAAACCAGCTCCGTAGGAGCGAAATGTTTGTTTCTTGTTCTAAGCTAAATTCCGCTCCGAAGGAGCTTAATCAGGTTTAGGTTTCTGGAGACTATAAACATTCCGCCCCTTACGGGGTTTTGGGAATTGACACCTCCGCCTCGTTTTAGGCGGCGAAGCCGCAGGAGAAGCTGTGGCGAGCCACATTACAGGAAGCAACACTTTCGAGCTATCATCAACGCCATGTCGATCCTGATTGCCGAAGACAACGTGGCCCAGCGTCACTACCTGCGCGAGATTCTGGAGAAAGAGTTTCCCTCGCACGCGCCCATCGTCGAAGCCGCCGACGGCGAAGAGACGGTGAAGCTCGCGCTCGAGCACAAGCCGGACGGTTTCCATTCTCGACATTCAGATGCCGAAGCTTTCCGGCGTGAAAGCCGCGCGCGCTATTTGGCGAGAACTCCCGGCGGCGCGCATTATTTTCTGGACGCAGTTTCCGCACGAAATCTACATCAACGAGATTCGCAAGATTGTGAAGTCGGTCGATCCGCCGCCGGCCTACGGTTTTATTCACAAGAACAATCCCGAATCGCGTTTTCTGCGTTTCGTCGCCGCCGTACTCGAAGACGGCGCCGACATGATCGACCCGGCGTTCAAAGATTCATTCAAGCGGCCGCTGCTTACGGAGTTTGAATCGGAAGCGCTTTACTACCTCGCACTTGGTCTTTCAAACTGGGCGATCGCGCGCAAGTGTTCGCTCAGTCTGCGCGGCGTCGAAAGCCGGCTGGCGACATTGTATGAAAAGCTTTCGTGTCGATCGCGGAAGGCACTGACCACGAAGCGTACGAGAAGCTCGCTTACAACGTGCGCACGCGTGCCTTCTTTGAAGCGTTGCGCCGCGGCTTTGCTGAACAACGATGAACTGGAAAAGGCGGCGCAGGAGCAGGAGGCGTGGATCGAACGCGATCGCAAGCGCTATCTGGAGGAGCAAAAGCGAGAGAAGAAAGCCAAATAACGGAGCAACAAACCGAAGCCGAGGGATAAATCACCAGCTGTCCGGGACAGTAACCCAACGTTTAAGGAGGGTGGGCTTCCCAACCTGAGAGATTCTCCCAATGGTTCGACTGATCCAACATTGAAAGCCTTTCAATCAGGAACCGCCAATTCAAGTCGTCAAGCTCGAGGTTGGGAAGGTGGGCTCGCCCCCGCCGTCTTGTCCCGCCTTTCGCACTCGCGCGTTCCCTTTTCTGCTTGCTGCCTTCTGCTTGCTGCCTTGTGCCTTTTCCTGCTCCTGCTCCCTGCCCCTGCATCCTCACAGGCCGTTGAAACTCCAGCCAAGTCCTTCTCCTTCACCTTCGCCATCCCCATCGCCTTCGCCATCACCCACACCAGTCACCGGCCTGCATCAGTGGGGTGCGGTCACACTTTTTCCACGGCTTGCCCTCGGATCGCGTGCGCGCAATTGCGCAGGGACCGGATGGGGCGATGTGGTTCGGGACCGAAGCAGGTTTGGCAAAATTTGACGGTCGCAGAACTCAGACCGTCACCATTCCCGACCTATCCCCCAAAATTCTGGCTTTGCAAAGCGATCAATGGGGAGGGCTGTGGGTTGGTACCGAGACTGGTGCAGCTCGCTCTAATTGATGGTCACTTTGAAGTGATAAGCGAAATCGCAGGCAATTCGATCACCAGCATCTTGACGCCGGAACCTGGTCGCGTTTTGCTGACAACGGAAAGAGGAAATATTTTTGAGTGTCGCCTGGAGGCAAACGGCCAGCGACACACAGCGCCACTTTTGAATCAACCACTGGAAAGCGCCGATAGAGAACACCCTGGACCACTAGCCTTTACCAGTGTGGCGCTATTGAATAATCAGGTCATGGCCGGCTCGATGAGTCGCGGTCTGCTGACAATCATCGACGGTATGGCCCGCGAACGCGAGACCGGCCCGTCGGCGTTTTTCGTTCGCGCGTTGGCAGTAGACGAAAGCGGTAAACTTTGGGTAGGCACGCGCGTAAGGAAAGGCGAGCCCGGCTTATTGACCGGCCGCAGCGCCGCCGACCTCGTGCGCAATGAAAATCCAACCGGCACGATTACTACCATCCATAGCGTTGGGCACGACGTTTGGGTGGCCACCGACGGAAATGGCGTTTTTCTTTTCTCCGACGACAAGAAAGTGCAGCGCTTAACTTTTGATGGAACCGGAGGCGGCCTGCGTTCAGATCACGTCTATGCCATCTTCCAGGATCGCGAAGAAGTAGTTTGGTTTGGAACTGATCGCGGGGTTTGTCGCTATGATCCAAACGCCGCCAGACTGGAAGCAGTTGGCAACAGTTCCGACAGCAATTTCATTCGCACCTTCTATCAAACCTCCGCCGGGCGGATACTGGCCGGAACGAATCGCGGGCTTTTTGTTTACCAGACATCACCTGCCGCCTGGAATCCAGTTCCAGGTTTGAGTAACAACATCATCTACAGCCTGGAGGAAGACAGTTCGGGCAGAATTCTCGTCGGATCTGCCGCGGGGTTTTCGTGGGCCTGCAGATGTCCAGGGATACAAAGATCGAGTCGCTCACTTTCAGCCGTGCTGAAGCCAGCTCCGGGAATGCTGACGCCATCGGCAGCATCCGTGCGATTACGTCATTTCGGGGCTCGTCCTATGTTGCGAGCTATGGGCGCGGGGTTGAAAAATTTGAAGCCGGTCGGCTGACAAATGTCTGGAGCCCAAACTCTACGATCCCGCGAGACATCATCAGTCTCTTTGCCGACGGTGAGCGACGGCTGCTAATCGGTTCCGCTACGGACGGAGTGTTTGTCTATGATGGCGCGGAAGTGAAACCCGATCCGGCGTTTGTTAAGTTGAAGGGCAGCACGGTGCGCTCGATTCAAAGCACACCGGACGGCACTTTATGGTTTGCTACAAATCGCGGAGTCTATGCCTGCAAGCCTGACAGCGATTGTCTGCTCGCGGCTCCCGGTTTTGAGGCACGCTTCCTGGCGCCTGACCCCAGCGGCAAACAAAACCAGATGTGGTGTGCAACCAGCGGCGCCGGTCTCCTGAAAATTCAGCTTGACGATCAGGTTGGCCCGGTCGTTTCTCAACTGGATGCGGAGCAGGGACTGCCTTCGCAAAATGTTTTCGCAGTGCAACCGCAAGCCAATGCGGATGGCAGCGAATCGTTGTTGATCGGCACCGGTCGCGGCGTAGCGCGCTACCGGCCGGACCGCGTGGCACCCACGCTGTTTGCGACACGCGTTATCAGCAAGCGCGTCCACTCCGCCGGCGAGTTGCAGTCGGGTCTTTATCTCGAGTATCCCCAGAATAGTTTGCTGCTGGACTTCGCCGCAATTAGCAGCCGCACTTTCCCGAGCAGTTTCAGTATGCGTTCACGCTGGTAGACGCGAAAGGGCGCGTCCATCAAACAAAAATTGTCGCGCGACTCGCAATTTACGATGGAGGGACTGCACCCGGGTAAGTATCGCGTGACCGCGCGCGCGTTTAGCAAAGATTTGGTCGCCTCCGACGCGTTGTCGTTTGAGTTGAGTATTGCTAAAGCGCCGTTTCCCTGGACCTCAACCGCTTTGGCGATCCTGCTGGCCCTGGCGTTATTAGCACTGCTTTGGGCTGTGCTTGAGCGGCGCCGAATTGCGCGCACCAGTGCAGCGCTGGTTGAGGCGAACAACGAACTCGCCAACGCGCGTTTGAATCTTGCCAACGAAGCTGAGCGAGAGCGACGGCGGATAGCACGCGACCTCCACGATCAAACGCTCGCCGACTTGCGTCACCTATTGATGCTCAGCGATCAGGTGCCGGCGAATGGCGCCGCCGGCAAGCAACTTGATCCAGCCGTGCTGCGCACTGGAGATCGAATCGATCTCGCACGAGGTGCGCCGGATCTGCGAAGACCTGAGTCCTTCGGTGCTCCAGAATGTGCGGCTTCGCCGCGGCGTTGGAGTTTGCACTGTCGCACGCGGTCCAGGACGCGCCAGCCGAAAGAAGATTCGATTATGAATTTGTGTGCGACGAATTGCTGGAGGAACGCGCCCAACTGCCACCCAATGTGCAGATGCAGATCTACCGCATGGTGCAGGAAGCGGTGAGCAATATTTGGAGACACGCCGGCGCAACTCATGTGAAGATGACTGTCGCGGCAGACCCCGACGGTGACTTTGTCTTGCAGCTGCAGGACAACGGCCGCGATTTCGATCCCCGTGAACAAAAGAATCTCGAGGGTCGTGGTCTCGCGAACATACGCGCGCGTGCCAGCTTGATTGGGTCAGAGATTTCGTGGGAGAAGCAGGAAAGCGGAGGGACAATATTTACATTGCAATTGAAAACAGCGGGGCAAGCCCGCCTTCCTGACCCCGAGATTATTCCAGCATTCGCACACTCTGAACGTCGAAGGGCCTTCAAGGAGCCAGGAAATCGCTGACTCGAAAGTCTCAAGGTCGGGAAGGGCGGCTTGCCCCCGCTGGTTCGTTTCGAATCAACTTATCATGGACCGTGCTCTCATCAACTTTAACGCTGAAGTCTCAGCAGCTTTGGAAAAACACAAGCCGCTCGTCGCGCTTGAGTCTACCGTGATAGCTCACGGTTTGCCGCGGCCGCAAAATCTCGAAACCGCTCGCCGTTTTGGAACAGATCGTTCGCGAAACCGGTGCCGTGCCGGCAACAATCGCCATACTCGACGGCCAACTCCGCGCCGGACTTAGTGACGAACAAATCTGTTGCATCGCCGGAAGCGATGAGATCAGAAAGATCAGCATTCGCGATTTGCCAATAGCCGTCGCGCAGAAGTGGAACGGGGCAACAACGGTCGCTTCAACGAGCTGGATCGCGCAACGCGCGGGCATCAAAGTGTTTTGCTACCGGCGGCATCGGCGGCGTTCATCGTGGTTCATTGCCGGATGTGTCCGGAGACTTGCCCGCCCTCGCGACCACGCCAATCGTTGTGGTATGTTCCGGCGCCAAGATCGTTTTGGATCTACCCGCGACCCGCGAGTGGTTGGAAACCTACGGCATAACGGTCGTTGGTTATCAGTGTAACGAAATGCCGGCTTTCTATTCGCGCAGCAGCGGCTTGCTCAGTAGACGTCAGCGTCGGTTCGCCGCGGAGGTCGCTCAGATTTTTCTCGCGCAACAGACTCTGGGGATCGAACGCGCCTTGCTGGTTACGGTTCCAGTGCCGGAGGAGTTTGAATTTCCCGCGGTCGAATTGGAGCGCACACTCAATGCAGCGTTGCAGGCAGCAGAACACCAGCAGGTTGGCGGGCGCGAGCTGACTCCTTTCTGCTCTCGCACATGGCCCAGATGAGCGAAGGCGCTACGCTCAGAACAAACATCGCTTTGCTGGAAAACAACGCCCGCGTCGCGGCAGCAATCGCCGGCGCGTTAATTAACTTAGCCACGTCTACTCTTCTTCAGAATTAACCTCTATACGCTTTTTCGTATTTGCTTACGAAATTCTGACAACCAATCGGCAACTCCGCTGCATCTCAGCGGCAATCCACAGGCTCCTCCCCAGGTCAACGATTGACTCGTCAATAGAAGCGAAATTCTGAGTCCGGAAACTTTTCTTCGGGCTCCGTGTCTAACTCTGCGCAGATGCGCTTGAGCTTCTCTCCCCAGGGCTCTCCGGCAAGCTTGCGACTTGATTAAGGAGACCTACCATGGCACCCAAAAACTTCCTGAAGAATCTGACTGTCGCTTCACCATGTGTTGCTGATTGGAACTCAATGACCGGAAACGATCAGGTGCGCTTCTGCGAGCACTGTAGTCTCGACGTGCACAACCTCTCACTCATGACGCGGAGCCAGGCAGAACGGCTGGTGGCTCGGTCAAATGGGCGACTGTGCGTTCAGTACATTCACGATCCCAACGGCGGGCCCGTAACTATGCCGGTGGGACAAAACTTCACCATATCAGCCGGCGCGTATCACAAATCGCTGCCGGCGCATTCACTGCGGCCTTGAGCGTTACCAGTGCAATTGCTCAAGAGTCGACTGGGGTTCGGACAGAGTGGTGCGGAGGTGCCGACGGCGACGCAACCAATGGCTCGTTGGGCGCCAGGCGCGAGCGTCGTGGGCACAGTTACGGATCAGAATGGCGCCGTTATACCTGGCGCCACCGTTTCTGTCTCGAACGAGGAATTCAACCTCGCCCTCTACGCAAGCACCAGCGTGGATGGGCGATTCCGGATCGATGACCTGCGAGCCGGTTCTTACAACGTCCGTATCGAAGCGCCGGGATTTGCGGCCGATGAAAGCAACCGGATCTACCTCAGTCAAAATGGCGAAACGCGAATGGACCGCAGCCTAAAAGTCGCGGCGATCGAAGAGAACGTTGAAATTGAGCTTAACGGGGAAACTCGTCTCATATCTGGCGGAGGAATGGTCGCGTACGTGGCGCCCGAACATCCTTTTGTGAGAGCCGCTCAGCAAGACGACCTGGAGACTCTGGCTGGTTTGATCTCAGGCATGGACGTGAACCTGCGCGATCCGCGTAGCAACACTACCGCGCTCGAACACGCGGTGCGCAACGCCAACCGCGAGATGGTGCAACTGTTGCTTTCTCAGGGGCGACCGTAAACCTGAAGAACGCCACAGGCGAAACCGTGTTGATGATGTTTGACGCCGACGCAACCAGCGATCTGATGTGGGACCTGATCAACGCCGGAGCAAAGGTGAATCTTAAGGATAATGGCGGCAACACCGCGCTTATGCAGGCAGCGACGGCCGACAACCTGAGGCGCTGAAAGCGCTGCTTGATGCGGGCGCTGAAATAAATATTAAGAACAAGTCGGGACGAACGGCCCTGATGCTCGCGGCCTCTGAGGGTCACGTGAACATCGTGCGGACCCTGGTTCTGGCCGGCGCGGATATCAACATCATTGACGAAGATGAAATGAATGCGCTGGCCCACGCTGCGGACAACGATCACGCGGCGGTGGTTAGATTCCTGAAATCAAAAGGTGCGGTAGAAACTGTAGCGAAGGTTGAGAAGGAGGAGTAGTTCCGTTTTTGCTAAGTTTGAGAAGTCGCAAAAGCAAACTGAATCAATTCTGCAGTCGACGAAATGTAGGTTCCCTTCCGGATGTGTTACTCTATGCAGTGCAATTCGAGAGTTTAGGAGGGTTTTATGGCAGACGACGACGAAAGTAACTTGTAAGAACCCGGTTTGTAGTTGTTCGCCACAGCCGGGCGGAAAATATTGCAGCGCTTCATGCGAGGGCGCCGGCAAAACAATTGAGCTTGATTGCGATTGTGGTCACCCGGAGTGTACCGGCAATTTCTAAACGGTTGTCGACATTCTTTAGATCGAAGAGAGGTGCTTACCGCGCCTCTTTTTATTTTGCGCTGGTGTTTACCGGGGCGCGACTTAAGCCAGGTTGGCAAGTTTAAGAAATTGGGCGGCGAGTCGTGGCCCGGTTCCCGCATCCTCGTGTTTGAAAAATAAAAACGTCTCTTTCCAATTCTGATCGCGAATGCGCGCGACCCACTCCACCAGGTTTTCCTCTGAGTAATTAACCCGGCGCAACCGCAGGTATCCCCAGTCCGCCGTTTTGTCGATGTGAGTGGTTGGCAGATCGTCGGTATCAGAAACGACGAGCGGGCGGTTCTGGCTGCGCAATAAATCCAGAACATCATCATCAAACCAGGTGGGATGACGAAACTCGAAAGCGGCCGGCGTAGTTGGCGGCAAGAGCGTCAGAAACGTTTTCAGCCGCGGCAGATCCTTTTCATGTTGGGCGGCAGCTGAAAAAGGACAACTCCCAACTGCTCCGCGAGCAGAGCCGCCGTCTCAAGAAAGTATTTCGTCTCGTCGTCAGTCTCGTTCAATCTCTTGAAATGCGTGATGCGTTGTGAGGCCTTGAGCGAAAAGCGGAATGAGCCGGGCACCTGCGCTTTCCAGTTTTCGAGCATGCTCGCCTGCGGCATGCGGTAGAAGGTGGCGTTGATCTCAACCGTGCTCAGTCTCTCTGAGTAGTAACGAAGCATGTCTTTCGCCGGAATCTTTTCCGGGTAGAAGCTTCCCTTCCACTCTTTGTAGCTGTAGCCACTGGTGCCGACGTAGAGAGTCATTGATCTTGTTGTCTATCAGACAAAGGTTCAACGAGGCCACGCAAAATCAGAACTGGGAGCGCAGCGACCAGCCAAAAGCGCAACTGACGAAGAACTGCAGCCTAACCCTCTCACTCCCGACTTTTTGAAGTGAATCCTACGGCTGGTCGCTACCACCACCCCACGCGGGCTGCCCGCGCGGGGACGACGGTCCGCTCCCAGTTCTGATTTTGTCCGACCATTGTTGAGTGTTCATTGCTCAGTTAAGTCTTGATTCCGCTGCTCCGCCGGGCATCTAATTCAATTGGAGTACCCACGTTGATGAGTTAACTATGTTGTTACGCAAATCAGGACAACACTATCTGCAAGCCCGTTGTTGTCGCGTTAAAGAATCTATGATAAACACAGGCACGAGCTACAGGGGTTTTACCGAAAGATTCTAGCCCACATATGTCATCAACCACCACAAACATCGAGTCGCTGCAAACGGAGGATCGAGTCTTTCCTTCGCCACCAGCTTTTTCCGAGCAGGCCCATATTAAGTCAATGGAGCAACTCGAAAAGCTGCGGTCGGAGGCGAGCGCCGACCCGGAAGGCTTCTGGGCGCGCATGGCCGAAGAACTTCACTGGTTCAAGAAGTGGGATACTGTCTTGAAGTGGCAACCGCCGCATGCCGAGTGGTTTGTCGGCGGCAAACTAAATATTTCGTACAACTGTCTCGACCGACACCTGGGAACCTGGCGGCGCAACAAAGCCGCGCTGATTTGGGAAGGCGAACCCGGCGACCAGCGCACGCTCACCTATCAGCAACTCCATTCTGAAGTCTGCAAATTCGCAAACGTCTTGAAGCGCAGCGGCGTCGAAAAAGGCGATCGCGTGGCGCTCTACATGCCGCTCATTCCGGAACTTGCGATCTCGATGCTGGCGTGCGCGCGCATCGGCGCGACCCATTCAGTGATCTTCGGCGGGTTCTCCAGCACCGCGCTGGTCGATCGCATCAACGACGCGAGTTGCAAAGTTGTAGTCACCGCTGATGGCGGCTGGCGACGCGGGAAAGAGGTGAAACTTAAACCTGCAGTCGATGAGGCCCTGAAAGAAACTCCTTCGGTAAGTTCCTGCATAGTGGTCCGCCGCACTGGAATACCCGTCCATATGCAAACCGGTCGCGATCACTGGTGGCACGAGTTAATGTCGATTGAAAACGCTGAATGCCCAGCCGCTGGAGTTGGACAGTGAACATCCGCTTTACATTCTCTACACTTCAGGAACGACTGGTAAGCCGAAGGGCATTCTGCATACAACCGCAGGCTACCTGCTGCAAGCGCACCTGACCACGAAGTGGATCTTCGATATCAAGGATGAAGATGTCTACTGGTGCACCGCTGATATTGGCTGGGTAACAGGTCATAGTTATGTCGTATACGGTCCGCTTTCAAATGGGGCTACCGTCTTGATGTATGAAGGCGCGCCAAACCATCCTGAACCGGATCGCTTCTGGGACATCATCGAGCGTCACCGCGTCAATATCTTCTACACCGCGCCCACAGCCATTCGCGCCTTTATCAAGTGGGGCGAGCAGTGGGCACTCAAACACTGATCTCTCGAGCCTGCGTTTGCTCGGCACAGTGGGCGAGCCCATAAATCCGGAAGCCTGGATGTGGTATCACAAAACCATCGGCACACGGCGCTTGTCCGATAGTAGATACGTGGTGGCAAACCGAAACCGGCGCCATCATGATCTCGCCCATTCCCGGCGCGACGCCGACTAAGCCGGGCTCCGCGACCAAGCCATTTCCAGGTGTTGAAGCCGATGTAATGACGCGCGACGGCAAGCCGGTCGGTGCAAACGAGGGTGGCTATCTCGTGATCAAGCGCCCATGGCCGGCCATGCTGCGGACAATTTGGGGTGATGACGAACGTTATCGCGAGCAATATTGGTCGCAGATCGAAAATATCTACTTTGCCGGCGACGGCGCACGGCGTGATAAAGACGGCTACTTTTGGATCATGGGTCGCATCGACGATGTCATTAACGTCAGCGGTCACCGGCTCGGCACGGCGGAAGTAGAAAGCGCGCTCGTCTCACATGAAGCCGTCGCCGAGGCGGCGGTGGTGGCACGGCCAGATGAGTTGAAAGGATCTGCGATAGTTGCCTTTGTTACGCTGGAGGGAACGCACGTCCCGTCGCCGCAATTGAATGCGGAGTTGCGCGCTCATGTGACCAAAGAGATTGGAGCACTGGCGCGTCCGGACGAAATACGATTCAGCGATATGCTGCCCAAGACGCGATCTGGAAAGATAATGCGCCGCCTGTTGCGGGAGATCGCCACTAGCGGAACTGTCGCCGGAGATGTTACGACGCTCGAAGACTTTTCCGTTTTGGAGAAACTAAGAACCGAGGAAGAATAGTTTCAAGTTTCAAGTTAGGAGTTTCGAGTTTCGTCCACGATCTGAAAAATCATCAGCGCGCGAATTTCCTAACTTGAAACCTGGAACTTGAAACTGGTTTACCAACCCCAAACGTTATAGACTACGCCTCTTGCCCGACAAGGAGTTTGAAATATGGCCCGCCACATGGAAATTGAAGTTCGGTCAGGTCCGCGCTATTTGGCAGCATTCGAAGTGCGAGCTGAATGGGACGAGCCGGGCGGCACGCACATCCTGTCTGAAGGCATCACCGAAAACGTAGGGCCCGAAGGTACGCTGGTTTACTTACCAAAGAAGTTGCCTGAGGTTGGTAGTCGAGTGCGGCTCGAGGTGCATGGGGAAGATGGACATACGCTGCGGGTCGTCGCGGAGGTATTGCGCATTGAGCGCAATCCTGGCCATCCACTCGCGGCGTTACAACTGCTTGGCGAAACGGAGGAATGGAAGGGTTTGATTTGGGAGCCGGCCGCACCCCGCGTCCCCCCGCCACCGCCGCCCTCGACCGAAGAGGACGATGACGATGAAGAGGAATTTGAGCTGGCAAACTGAAAGGAGCAATGCGATGACCCCTGACATCACCTTGCCCGATCATGAGCGACGCAAGTTTCCCCGTTACTACGTTAATGCGCGACTGACCCTGGCTATCGAAGATGAAAGTTTGCGCGAATCGATCGGACTCGGCGAACCATCTGACATTAGCCTCGGCGGCCTGCGGGTCGGTAACCTGCCTGCGTGTCCAAACGTAAGAGTTGGAGACCGGCTGGGACTGCTCCTGGTAGACCGGGAGGATGCTCTGTCGCTGCACGGCGAGGTTGTACACCATGCTACCCCGGATACCTTTGGCGTTGAATTTCGCAGCATCACCGATGCAGACCAAATAGCTGTTGGCGGCATCATTCGCAGACTCTACAACTAGCTCCAGCCAACAAATAGTGTCCAAACAAGAGACCAAAGAAATCGCGCGCACGGCATCAAAGGCCGTGGTTGAAGCGTCCTGGTTGCAGACGCGGCTGGTGCTGCGCGTCATCGTCATTGCGCTGCTTACTTACTATCTTTTTGAGACGGCGCGCTGGGTAATCGTAAAGCTGACCGGCGTTATCCTGCTCTTGATCCTCGCGATATTCTTCGCCTATCTGGTTGCTCCACTGGTCGAGTTTCTCTGCCGGCCGATTCATATTTCCGGTCGCAAGTTCGCTATTCCCCGCCCCCTGGCAATCATCTTTTCTTACTTGATTATCGTGGCCGTAGTAGTCCTGGGTATCTACTTGCTGGCGCCGCGAGTGGGTAGTCAGTTCCCGGAATTCGCCGCCCAGGCGCGCGCCTATTGGACTTCCGTCGGCGTGAGAACGCAGAGTTGGGTCGAATACTTTCGCTCGCATCAAATGCCCGACCGATTAATCGACGCTATTAACAGCGCCATTCTGGCGCTGGTCGAAAGAGTTAGTCAAACTGCCAGCGCGGTGCTCATAAGCATGGGCGGCTGGCTTGCGTACATCCCCTGGCTGATCCTGATTCCGGTGCTGAGTTTCTTTCTGCTGAAAGACGTGGACACGTTTCGCCGCTCCGCCCTGCAAATGCTGCCGCGTGGACGCTGGCGTTGGCGCGGAGACGAATTCTTTCAGGACATCAACAGCACCCTCGCCTCCTATATTCGCGCGCAACTATTGGCTTGCCTTTTTGTCGGCGTGGTCTGCACGATTGCTTTTACTGTGTTGGGTGTTCCTAATCCGCTTGTGTTGGGAGTTATTGCCGGGGTCTTTGAGTTCGTCCCGCTGGCTGGACCACTGCTGGTCGCCGTGTTGGCGGCGGCGGCGGCGGTGCTTCACGGCGGCGGTTTTTCGGCTTTCCTCGTGCTGGTGTTCCTGATCGTGCTACGCATTGTCGAGGACTACATCGTCTATCCGCGTTTGATCGGCCAGGGAATACATCTGCATCCCCTCGCGGTGATCGTAGCTATACTCGCCGGCGCGGAGTTGGCGGGCGTGGCGGGAATCTTTCTGGCGATTCCAGTGGTGGCGATCCTGACGGTAAGTTATCGCCACTGGCTCGAGCATCGAGGCAGCGAAGGTCTCGCAGATCTCCTGGAACCGACTCCAGCGGCAGCTGCAGCAACAAAAGATCTCCCAAGGAATAAAGATCGCCTGGTTGGGCATCCCGACGTTGATACCACCCCCGAAGAAATGGCTCGGGAGCGGCCCGATCTCACTACGGGTGAACTGAAAATGCCGGTAGAAGACTAGTCAGAACTTGACCCAGAAGCCCACTTAGAGGCGGCTGCTAAGCTCGCTGTTCCATCAACTCAATGAAACGTGGAAGTGATGCGCGGCATCGTGCGGGCCGGGTGCGGCTTCAGGATGGTATTGAACTGAGATTATCGGCAGCGTCTTGTGGCGCATGCCCTCGACGCAGCGGTCATTGAGATTCAGGTGCGTTATCTCAACATCGACCGGAAGACTATCTGCCGCAACGGCAAAACCATGATTGTGTGAGGTGATCTCCACGCCGCCTTCTCTGCAAATCCTTCACCGGCTGATTTCCACCACGATGTCCGAAGACGAGTTTGAAAGTTGTGCCGCCAAAGGCCCGGCCCAGCAATTGGTGTCCAAAGCAGATTCCGAAAGTGGGCATACTTGAACTGACCAACTCCTTGATCTGTTCGACTTCCCGGTTCATCGAGGCCGGATCGCCCGGGCCATTGGAAAGAAAAACTCCGTCGGGTTGCATCGCTATCACTTCTGCAGCGGCGGTGGAGGCGGGCACAACTGTTATCCGACAACCGAGGCGAGCCAGCTCGCGCAGCGAGTTTCGCTTCACGCCAAAGTCGTAACACACCACGTGAAAACGCTCGTTACCTTCCGGCGCGACTTCATAAGACTCTTTGGTCGTGACGACGCTGGCCAGTTCGCGATTTTCCATCGCGGGCGACTCACGCGCCTTGTTGATCATGCTTTCTTCGTTCGAGATCGACTGTGGAGATGCAGGCACGCATGGCGCCCTTGTCGCGAATGTGCCGAACCAGCGCGCGCGTGTCGACGCCTTCAATCGCTACGATATTCCAGCGCTTCAGGTAAGCATCGAGCGTCTCCTGGGCGCGCCAACTCGAAGCCATCCGGCTCGCCTCGCGTACAACAAAACCTTCAACCCACGGCCGCGAAGACTCTTCATCTTCACTGTTGACGCCGTAGTTGCCGATCAGCGGATAGGTCATGCAGACGATCTGACCGGCGTAAGAAGGATCGGTAAGCACTTCCTGGTAACCAGTCATCGAGGTATTGAAGACCATTTCGCCGGCGCTCTCGCCCTCCGCAGCCCACGAGCGACCACGAAAGACGCGGCCGTCTTCGAGAGCAAGTAATGCAGGTTTGAAGTTGCGCATAGTTCGAAAGTAGTCAGTAGACAGTAGTCAGTAGACAGTAGTCAACCAAGGGTTGCGGCTCTAATGGAGCGAGAGTAGCTATCCAGCATTTTGCTTATTTCTTCCGAGCAATGATGAGAAGACTAGAGTCTCCGTAGCGCAAATCTCTAGCGAGAATCAATAGTAACGCCATTCCTCCAGGGAGCCTTGGGCAATGTTATAGAAGCGAATCTTGTCGGCCGAGACCTCGCTTCTTGAAGCCTCCCGCAAAGTTCGCCGGAACTGATACGGCTGCACGCCTCAACTGCGAGAAGTCAGCCCAAATAGTTCATGTTTAGGAAAGCTTCTGTGAATTTGTAGATTTCCAGTACCCAGGCATGGGCCTTCCACCAAAGCTCCACATCCTCAAATGTTCTCGACTTCATAGCTTACTGGAAGCGGAATCCGAGGGTGACAAACCGACCGATCTTTAGCGGATTGAAGGGTGACCAACGATGTCTACTGCCTGCTGGCTACTGCCTACTGCCTACTGCTTCCTGCCTACCGTTCTTTATGAACTGCTGCGCCTCGTTGAGCCAGCGCTTATCTGGCGCGGTACTTATAAGCCGGCGCTGTCTTGACAGCTTCTGATGCAGGCTTGCATCGAGCTGGCGGCCTCGCGGCGATGTCCGAGCCCTGCGTGCGCGCGTCCCATCAGATATAACGCCTCCGGATCTGAAGGTCGCTGTTCGAGGAATCGCTCGAGCGCATCTCGGGCGTCATCAAACTGTCCCGCGGCAAGGTAGGTCGCGCCTACTTCGCGCCAGATTTCATGCTGGCTGTGGGTCTGATCGCGCGCCACGACTTGCTCAAAGTTCTTAACGGCGTCGGCGAATCGTTCTTGCTGCCGGGCGATGCGCCCGAGTTGATGAGTGGGCATCAATCTCGTCTTCGTCGATTTGAATCGCACGTTCAAACCGCTCGCGCGCGGCTTCAAGCTCGCCTCGTTGTTGATGGATCGGTCCCAGATTGTAGTGGGCCGAGGCATCCGCCGGGTTTAGCGGTAGCCGCCTCCAGGTTTTGCTTGAACGACTCACGGGCGCGTTGCGTACGCGTACATCTCCGAGATAACCGCGCAGCAGAACAAAAACCATCACCAGGAGAAAAGGCGATGCGAGCAGCATGCCCAGTATTGGAATCAACTTCGCGGCAGGGACAAGCAGCGCAACCGATGATGCCAACCAGGCCAGATGCGAGTGCGCTGGACAGCAGAGAGTCGAAAGATTACGCGCAAGGCCACGATGGCTCATATTCCGAAGATCGCCAGCAAAGCCAGCAGAGAAAAAGTTGCGGATAGAAGTCCGGGAGTGAGAAATCCCTGATCAATTTTCAACACACGTCGGGTGCGAAACTGGCTACGCTGCGCCGGGATCAAGCCCAGCATCCTGGTAGCCAGCGCTGCCTGCACGCCGCTGAGTGTGCCGCAATGGTAAGAATGATGGCGCCGAAGCTCGAGGCGGTCAGCGCGTAAAACATCGTCGACGCCAGCGGCCGTAATCCTGTTGCAAACGTAGAACGGAAACTAGCGCGCCGCTCAAACAGGTTCGAAATCAAACAGCGCCAGCGGGCAGAAGACAAGCGCAACTATCACCACTGAACCAGCCGACTCGAGTATTACGGAGAGAATGACAGCCGGTCTGCGAGGATCGGCTTGATCCCTGACGTATAGCAAGGTAATGCAGAAGAAGAAAATCCCGTGGGCGATAACCGCCACCAGAGCTGATGCTGCCAGCGGCGCTCTATCGCGCACTTCTCGCAGGCCGCGCCCCGGCGCGTAAAAGATCATTAAGAGGAGCCGTAGCCAGTCGAGCGTTTTCAAATCAAGTTCTCAAAGCCTGTTGTATCAGTGGTCACTCGCTATTCGGTACTTCCTGGACCGGCTGGTAGCCGAGGCGGCGCCGGTGCCGGCGCCAGGTCTTCATGGTGGATCACGCTAGCGGCGCTCGGTGGCCAATAGCGAAGTAAACGCCTTACCGTAGATGTACTTTTCGGCACCTGCCCCCAGCTTCGCGAGTCGCTGGAATTGTCGCGATTGTCACCCATCACAAAGTAATAGTTCAGGTTTACCTGTATCGGCCCCTGACTTCGCGGATGAAGCGTTACTCCCAGGATCGAGATATTTCTCCTCGAGCACAGCTGCCATTTATGAGATACCGTTCCTTCCCGCACCTCTACAATTTCTCCCGGCAGGCCGATCACACGCTTGATGTAGCTTTTAGACGGATCATCGGGATACCAAAAGACGACGATGTCTCCTCGTTCAATCTTCGGCGCCCAACGATACTCGTCATAGTAGATTAATTTGTTGACAAAGATTCGCTCGCCGTCGTGCAGTCGCGGTAGCATTGAGGTGCCTTCCACTTTCACCGGCTGCACAATAAAAACAACAACCAGCGCCGCGATCATCAGCGCAAAGACGAGATCGCGGAACAGCAGGCGGCCCTCCGCCCAGAGACTATTTCGCGAAGCGTCTTCAGGTCGGTGAACTTGAATGTCTTTGTCGTCGTTGATATGAATCCCGCCAAAAGGCGGCGGACGACGAGTTCTAATTCCAAACATGTTTGAAACTCTGACTGTCAATCCGTTATTGCTGCAAAATAATTCGCCGTACTAAGGCATTTTCAGGTTAACTTTCGCTCTCGGGGTTGTCAAACGTCAATGAGGATGCGAAATTCCGGACTCACGTGGCGTCTCAAAGAAAGTTCGCGGCTTCACGGCCGGGACGTTCGATTCCTTGACAGGCTTCTGCCGCGCCTCTCTATCATCGCTTCCTACAAGTTCGGCTCGAAATTCATCTCCCTTGAGACTCGAACGGAGGCTGAAGGCCGTGATCAAACTGAGACATCATCAACCGCGTGGCAGAGAAAACCGGCGTTCCCAAGATGAAAGCGGAACAGGCTGTGGATGCCCTCTTTCATTCGATGAAGGAGGCCCTGACCCGCGGCGAACGAATGAATTGCGCGGCTTTGGCGTGTTCGTGGTTAAGCCTCGCAAGCGCGGCGTGGGCCGGAATCCGCGGACCGGCGAAGAAGTGGCAATACCTTCCGGGCAAAGACAATTCGTTTCAAACCGGGCAGAGACCTGCAGGTTAGCGACGACGCGAAAATTGACGTCGACCACGGATTCGGAAGATTAAGTTTAGTAAGGCTACAAGTCGGTTTCAATGTTGAGAGGCTAGAGCCATGGACGGCTACCATCCAGACTCTGGCCTCTAGTCTCGAAAGACATCGATGTCAGAACACGTTCAAGCAGTTCCACCGCTTTGCCCCGCGCTAGGTATTGGTAACAAAACGCCGGGCTGCGAGTCCCAGCTCGCGCGAGTTGAGTAGAGCACTCCGCACTCTTTCTGCTCGACCTTCATCACCACGACCTTCGCGGGGATTATGTTTGCCGCTCGCCAAGCAGACGTGGCTGAGCCTACAGATTTCCGGGCTGGCTGGGTTACGTTTTTATGTTCCCGGAATACTACCGCCGCCTCGTTGCCAACTTTTTATGGCAGGCCATCTCAAATCCCAGCTTGCTACAAATCCGGTTTAGCTTTTTCCACGGCGCTGCTGACAATACTGACAGCCCACGAAATGGGTCATTACCTGGCCTGCCGCTATTACGGCGTTCGGGCCACGCTGCCTTTCTTCATTCCCGCGCCGCCACTTTTCCTGACGGGTACGTTTGGCGCCTTCATCAAAATGAAATCGCCGATCCCGTCGCGCCGCGCGCTGTTTGACATTGGTCTGGCTGGACCGCTGGCGGGGTTTGTAGCACTGCTGCCCGTAGCCGTAGCCGGTTTGCTGACTCTGCAAGCTGGAACAGCGCCGTCAGGCGAGGGGGCGATCATCTTTAACGACCCACTGCTGTTTCAATTCATCGCGAAACTTTGGCGCGGATAAACCTGGTCGACGCGTCGCCCAATCCGCTCTACCTGGCCGCATGGATTGGACTACTGGTGACGAGTCTGAACCTGATGCCGGTGGGTCAACTCGACGGCGGGCACGGAACGTTTGCGGTGTTCGGTGGGCGCGCGCACAAGATTATTGGAAGGCTTGCGTTTGTCGCGGTTGCTGGTGACAGCGGTGCTGGGATTCTTTTGGCATGGCAGCCCCCAGCGGCGTTTCTTTACACTGTGCTTCTGGCGGTTATGTTGAAGGTGCGCCATCCGGCGCCTGAGGAGATGGAACCGCTGGGCCGCGGGCGCAACATCGTGGCGGTCGTCACGCTAATTGTTTGCGCTCTCGTTCGTGCCGTTTCCGCTTACGCTTACTCAATAA
>ERZ1370068.1238-contig-11130_pt1 | contig 65424 bp, 67 predicted proteins | sample MGYA00561227_ERZ1370068 | MGnify/ENA primary metagenome ERZ1370068 (study PRJEB38410, sample SAMEA6850437) | metagenome | study: Metagenomic assessment of the ecological functions of the soil: analysis of the soil microbiota associated with the... | reverse complement strand
TTGTACTTCGTTTCGGTGCAGTAATTGCTGCTGTTCGCCGAGGGTGTCGAGGGCCCCCTCCGTCGAGTGGTCCGTGATGCGCTCAAGGCGGCGTCGACGATGCGGCAGGCTGTCGGCACCACGCGGACGGATCCCCTCGCCGCGGGCTGGTTAATCCCCGCCCGCCCGGGCATCGCGAGCGTCGATGCCGGATGGCGAGCGCCGGCCAGGGCTGGCCAGTCGGCCCGAGCGCGCCCATGTCGACCTCGCCGCCCCGGCCGCCCGCGCGGCCAGGCCACCACGAGCGTGCCCCACCACTTCCTCCTCTACCACGACGGAAGGCTGGCTCACCTCGCCGGTCACCGGGCCCGGAGGTGGCGGGGCCGTCCCCGGCGCTCCGGCTCCGCGCGCGCGAGGATGCGCCGGACTGCTGCTAGCGCCGGGATCGCTGCGCCGTCACGTAGGCGAGGTCCGCGCGGCCAGCTCGAGGGCCGCCGCGGCGATCCGGCCGAGGGCCGGCCCGACGTCGCTGGTCGCCCCGAGCGCCTGCGTCGCGGCCGCCAGCGCGTCGATCTCCCGGCGAGCGCGCGGAGCGCGTCGGCCTCCGGCCCGGTGGAGTCGTGCTTCCCATGCGTCACGCGTTGCTGAGGCCTCGGTCGCTCCATTTGACCCCACCCCGAGTAGCCGCGCCAGTACTCGTAGAAGGCGCGAACCCGCCACCACACCGTGATCTGACGGTACCCGAGGTTCTCCACGATGCTGACCAGGACGAGGAAGCGCCAGTAGTCCCGGACGCGCTGGTGACGCCGGAACGACGATGTCGTCGAGGAGCACGGCGATCGGATCGAGACCAGGATGCTGAGGAGGAACGCGACGTGCCACGAAGGCGCCCATGCGCGCACGTTGAGCATGCCGACACGGAATAGGAGATCGGGCACGACGACGTAGCCGAGCAGCTCGACCACCGGGCCGAGGAGCCTCGGAGATCACGAACGCCGGCAACGACAGGGAGCCCGACGGCGCCCGTAGCGCGGGCTGTCCGATCATCGGGCGATGGCGGAGGATCGTGTCGAGCAGGCCCCGATGCCAGGCGGCTCCGCTGCCGCCGTGCAGCACCTGAGCGTCTCCGGGACCTCGGTCCAGCAAACCGGGATCCGGGACGAACCGGAGCCGGTACGGGAGCCGGTGGTCGCCGATGTACCGGTGGAGCCGGATCACCATCTCGAAGTCCCCGCCGAGGCTGTCGTCTGGCGCGTACCCGCCCGCTCTCAGGATCAGCCGCTTGTCGAAGACGCCGAACGCGCCCGAGATGATCGGCAGCGCATTCAGCCGGCTCCACCCCATCCGCGCTGAAGAGGAAGCCGCGCAGGTACTCGACGACCTGAACCAGTGGGACGAAGACGCCAGGGTAGCCTGACGCGGGTCACGCGGCCGCCGCCGCGACCTCGCAGCCGTTGACGATGCGGACGCTGCCGCCCGGTGCCCACCGTCCGCCCGTGGGTCCAGGAGGAACGGGAGGACGGGTCCGGAGGAGGGCGTTGTCGTCGAGGACCGAGTCGGCGTCGAGCACGCACGACCGAGCGGGATACATCGCGAAGTTGAGCCCGCCGTTCGTGGCGTCAGCCTTGCAGCCGCCGTTCTCCTTGTCCACGACCACGAGGTTCGGGATACGTCGTCGACTCGTAGGCCCCGCGGATCGGCCGGCATGGCACGAGGTACTGAAGCTCCGCGTGGACGTGCCGCAAGCCCGAAGCTCTCCGTGAGGATCTCGAGCGTCCGATCGGTGGACCCGTCGTTGACCACGATGACCTCGAACCGCGGATAGTGGAGCGTGAGCAGGGACCGGATGCTCTCGACGATGTTCGCCTGCTCGTTGTAGGCGGTGGCGATGATGGAGACCGGAGGCGTGAAGGGGGATTGCATGAGCCGGCGCTCGTCCTGCCACTGGACGTCGTGCCGACGCACGCGGCAGTGCTCTCCAGAACCCGATCAGCATCAGGGCGAGGTAGTGAAGGCCGATGCCGAGGAAGTAGAGGAGGACGGCGTCGTTGAAGACGAGACCACGGCCGTCCGACCTCGGCGCCAGCTCATGGCAGGGACGGGAGGAGCGGTCCTCGCGCCACCGAGGTACCGGGCCATGTCGCGCACGCGTCGGCTCGGGGTCGCCACGCGGCCGCCTGAGGGCCGCGCGACCCGCCTCGCCGAGCTCGCCGAGAGCGACCGCCGCGTAGAAGCGCACCCACCAGTGGCCGTCGCCGAGCGCGGTCCGGAGGAGCGGGACCGAGCGCGGCGCTGCCGAGCGACCCGAGTCCCTTGGCGGCCTGGCAGCGGACGTCCCAGACCGGATCGGCGAGGAGCGTGTGAACGCGTCGAGGAAGCGGGGATCGCTGATCGCCGCCGCGCGCCTTGACCGCGCGATGCGGAGCTCGCGGTCGGCGATGGTGGACGCGCTCGAGGAGGAGCTCGACGGCGAGCGGCGCGCGCAGGAGGCCGAGCACCTCGACGGCCGCCCGCTGCCCGCGCAGGCGCCGACGTCGTCTCGGCGTAGGCCACGATCTCGGGCACGACCTCGTGCCCCGATCGATCAGGACTTCCTCTACCTGCCGCACGACCGTCGGGCTCCGCTCGCCGAGCCGGCGGACCAGCGCGACGAGCGCCTGCGCGGTCGCCGATCTCCCCGATCGCCCGGATCAGGGCGATGCGGACTCGCCGGTCGGGGTCGTCCAGCGGCCCGGACCAGCTGGCGCTGGATCTTCGGCATGCGGAGCGTCGCGAGATTCTGCCGCCGCCGCGGCGCGCCGGCGAGCCCCCAGCCTCGGAGGGCCTTGAACTCGCGATCGAGGAGGCCGAGGTCCCGGTAGAGGTCGGCGATCGCCGGGCTTCGTCGCCGCGCGGAGGTCGAGGGCCAGCCGGAGGAGCATACGGCGGAGCACGAGGCGGTCGAACGCCCGGGCACCCGGCGCGAGCAGGAATATCGCTCTGGCGTCCTCGAGGGCTTTGAAGAGGCGTCGACCGAGCGCTGCCTCTCGCTGCCGGACGTAGGCGCTCAGCAGCGAGGCGAGTCCCCGCTGGGCGAGCATGAGCTACGAAGAGGACGGCGATGATGACGGTCATCATGCCGACGAGCCACACAACGAAGCGAGTACGCCGGCTCCGGGAGCATGTGGCCAGCCCGTCGCGGCTAGAAGTCGAGGATGACGCCGACTCCGACGCCATGCTTCGAGTACGAGCCCCGCCGGTCCTCGTACTCTCGTAGTCGAGTCGCACCCCGAGGTTGCTCGCGAATGTGCCAGATGACGCCGGCGCCGAGGGTCAGCACGTCGAGACCCTGGATCGCCGTTCTCGACCGTGTCCGCGAGGTAGGTCTCGCGCCCGTAGGCGACGGACCCGTACGCGCTCCACTGATCCTCGGGAAAGAGAGACAGGCGGACGGAGCCGCGCATGCCCGTCGCCCGGCGTCCGACGAGTGCGTGAAGTAGTATCGCGCGAGCGACGGCCAGGTAGCTCTGCCAGCTCAGCTCGATCCTGGCGCCAGGGCGGCGGCATAGGTGTCCCCGACGAACTCGGACCAGCGGAACCGAAGGGACGGCGTGATCCAGGGCGCGAGCGGGCGGAGTGATCTCGACCTCGTAGATCTCGCTGCGCGATCACCTCGGCGTCGATGCCGTAGGCGAAGCTGCCGGCGAGGGTGAAGTTCCAGGGCAGGGGCCTGGCCGGCCCCGATCGAGAGCTGCGTGTCGTCGCGGTCGTTCCGGTGGTACTGGTCGAGGCCCACGAAGAATGACGTGCCGGGCCGGGGCCGCACTCCCGAGCACCACCGTCTTCCTGCATCCAGTCGGTTCCGCTCTCGTCGAGCGCCTCGTAGCGCCCGGTCAGGAGAGGCGGAAGCGGTGGGCGGGCCGGGCGCCTGCTCGGCGCGGGCAATCCGGCCCAGGGCGTCGACGGCGTCCTGGTTGCGGGGTCGAACAGGAGCGCCTGCCTCGTACCCCGCGCGCGCTCCGGCGCAGGTCCGCCTGGCGGTGGCGGATCCGGGCGAGTCCGAGCACGGGCTCGACGGCGCGGGCGCCAGCGTCCGCGCCTCGGCATACGCGCGCGTGGCCTCGTCGAGCTGCCGCTGGCGCGTCAGCACGTCGCCGAGCGCCACCCACGCGTCGGCCGACTTGCGGATCGAGCGCGACCGCCTTGCGGGCGGCGGCGGCCGCGTCGTCGAGGCGGTCGTGCCGCGCTCAGGAGCGGCACCCGGCCCAGCACGGCTTCCACGTCGCGCGGCGACGTCCTCAGGACGCGGTCGTACTCGGCCAGCGCCTCGGCGTCGCCGCCCGAGCGCGGCGAGCAGCCTGGGCTCCGGCGCGACGCGCGCGTCGCGGTCCGAGCGTCTTCGCGCGCGAGGTGCCGGTCGAAGCACGGCCAGCGCTGGCTGCGGGTCGCCGCCGACGGCGGCCGTGCATCGTCCCCGGCCGCAGTCGCGCGCGGGCCAGCCCCAGGAGCGGCGGCGGCGTCATCGGGCGCGAGCTCGCGCGCTGCGTGAACGGCGGCCGTCGCATCCGCGACTTGCCCGCGACGCAGCAGGATGTCGCCCAGCGCCAGATAGGCGTCGGACAGGCGCGGTGATTGTCGGCGATCGTGCCCGGACGGCCCGCTCGGCCTCGTCGATCCGATCCAGGCTGAGAAGGACGCGGGCCCGGGCCAGGGCGGCGTCCAGCGTCGCGCGGCGTCACCGCCAGGACGCGATCGTAGTCCCGAAGCGCCTCCTCGGGCCGATGGAGCCAGCAGAGGACCCGCGCGCGCTCCGTCCGCGCCTCGAGGTCCTCCGGGTGCGCCTCGAGCAGCCGCGTGTAGACGGCGACGGCTTCGTCCAATCGTCCCGCCCCGGACGAGGGCGCGCGCGTCGTCGAGCGTCGCCGATTGGCCGACGGCCGGGTGCCACGCGCCCAGGACGAGGACTAGCAGCAGGAGCGCCGGGATCGGGGCCCCGGTGCGCCCAGAGGCTCCGGACGAGCCGCGTCACGGGGCGCGCTTCGAGGCGGACTGGGCGGCAGCTCGCGAACGCGCCCGGGGACGAGACCGGCCCACGCGGCACCCGGGCCTGGCAGATAGCCGCGAGCGGTGACCTCCAGCTCGACGCCCTCGACGCGGCAGGCCCTTGAAGCCGAAGCCGCCGCAGCGGTTCGACGTCGACGTCGTGGCCCGCGCCGCGTAGGCGCGGCCCCCGCGACCCGCGCCGCCGCGCCGTCGACGACGCGCCCCTCGACGAACGGCGACGAGCGGCGCGTCCCAGAACCTGGTCGCTTGGCGAAGATGGCCGACGCCGCGGAACCCGCGCCGCGCGCCGAACGCGGTCAGTCGATCCCCGCCGATGGATTCGCGCGCAGCGCAGCGACGGTCCTTGTGCTCGAACGTCGCGAGACCTGATGCGGAGGCCGCGGCCCGGCGGCAGGCTCGCGCCAGAGCCGCGCGTCGTCGATGCGCCGGACGACCGCGGCGCGCGGACTCGCCCACCAGCGGGCCACCCGGATCGCCGTAGACCATGAGGACGACCTCGTCGGCAGCTCGACGAGCCACTCGGCCGGCGCCGCGTTCGGCACTTCGACCGACGAGGTGGCCGAGCCACCAGGGCAGGGCCGCTCAAGTCAGCTGCGGCGCAGGGGATGCCGGCGCCTCCGTGGCGCGGCCCGCGCGCTGCCCGGCGAAAGACCTCGTGAGGCTTCCCGGGCGTCGCCGGCCCGCTCGGCCGCCGTGGCGCAGGCCCACGCCTCGTCGCAGTGCGGCTCGATGTCGAAGTGCAGGCCCGCGAATCCGGGCAGGCCGCGCGCCCGCCGCGCGGCATGGTACGCGACGACGCGCGCCGGACACGCTCGGTCGCGCCCGCCGGGTCGCCGGCCCACCCGGGATCCTGGAGGAGCATGGCCTCCACTGTCGAGCCCGAAGCGCCCGGATCGCGCGGTCGAGCAGCTCGCCCGAGCCGCGGTCGCCGTCCGGGATCGTCCACCAGGAGGCGCGGCCCGTCCTCGATGCTGAGGTAGAGCCGACTGCGCGATCGTGGCGATACCGGGCGAGCTGACGGTCCCGCTCCTCGGGCGTCCACCGCTGGGTCACCGTAGACCCAGATCGCGGCGCCGCGGGCATCCGGCGCCACGCCCCGCCCGGAGCGAGGGCCGAGCGGCGCGCAGGCGAGCGGCGAGGCCGGAGAGGATGAGCGACGCGCCCAAGCGCGCAGGGCGTGAGCGGCACGGTGAATCCCTCCAGTTCCGGGACCGCCGGGAAGACGGCTGACCGACACCGAATTCTAGCAAAGGGGTCTCTGAAGGCCGCGTTTTCGGCGACCGCCCCCTGGGCGGGTCCGGGCCGGTCGAGTAAGATGGACCGCGCCAAGGAGGGCCTTCGTGGGCGATCGCGTCGATCCGATCACCGTCTCCGTCATCCAGCACCGGCTCGGAGGCCATCGTCCAGGAGATGGGCGAGGCGATGCTCCGCACCTCGTACTCCCAGATCCTCAACTCGAGCCGCGACTTCTCGACGGCCCTCTGCGACGCCGAGGGCCGGCTCGTTGCCCAGGCCGAGCACGTGCCCGATCCACGTGGGCGCGATCCCCTGGGCCGTCCGGTCCGTGCAGGAGTTCTTCGGCGATCGGGTCCGCCCGGGCGACGTCTACCTCCTGAACGACCCGTATCACGGCAACAACCACCTGCCCGACCTCACGCGCCTTCGTGCCGGTCTTCGCCCCGGTCGGCCGGATGACTGCCTGCCGGCCGGGACGGACACCCGGAGGCCGAGAGCGTCTCGGCCGAGAGTGACAGCCGGCTCGTGTTCTGGTCGATCAACCGCTCGCACCAGAGCGACATCGGCGGCGCGACCCACGGCGCCTACAATCCCGGGGCGACCGAGATCTGGCAGGAGGGCCTCCGCATCACGCCGCTGCCGCCTCTACGAGGCGGGAGTGGTGCGGGACGACGTCCTGAAGATGATCGCGACCAACGTCCGCCATCCGCGCGACTTCCAGGGGCGACCTCGCCGCGATGATCGGCTCCGCCCGGGTGGGAGAGCGTCGGCTCCTCGCGCTGCTCGACGGAGTACGGCGCCCCGACCGTCGGGCCGGCGATCGACGCGATCCTCGACGGCGCCGAGCGCCAGGCGCGCGCCTGCATCGCGGCGTGGAAGGACGGCGTATACCGGGGCGAGGCGGTGCTCGACGACGACGGGCCACGGCTTCCGGGACATCTACATCCGCGCCAAGGTCACCAAGCGCGGAAGCGATCTCACGGTCGATCTCAGCGACTCGCACCCGCAGGTGACCGGCTTCGTGAACTCGTCCTACCCGAACATGCGCTCGGCCGTCGCCATGGCCCTCGCGTACCTGATCGACCCGGAGACGCCGAAGAACGACGGGACGTTCCGTCCGCTCACGGTGATCGCCAAGGCCGGCACGGTCGTGTGGGCGAATCCGCCGGCGCCGCTGACGCTCTGCACGAACCACTGCGCCCAGGAGATCGCCGAGTCGGTCATCAAGGCGCTGGCGCCCGCCTGCCCGACGCGGGTCCTGGCGGGCTGGGGACGGCGCTTCCGCATCGCGATCCAGGGCATGGACCCGCGGAACGGGCGCCCGTTCATCTGGCACATGTTCCACGCGCGGCCGGGCGGCGGCGCGTCCCCGGCCGGGCGACGGCTGGCCGACCGCGGGCGAAGGCCAGGCGGCCGGCGGCATCAAGTTCGGCAGCGTCGAGGTGACCGAGGTGCGATTCCCTCTGTTCTTCGCGCGCCACGAGTTCCGGCCGGACTCGGGCGGGGACGGGCGCTACCGGGGCGGCCCCGGCTCCATCCTCGAGCTCCACGCGGAGATCGCCGGGCCGGCGCGCGCAAACACCGCGGGCGACGGCACCCGCCACGCGCCCTACGGAATCCTCGGCGGCCAGGACGGCCTGCCGCACCGCTATCGCCTGCGCTCGCGCGGGCGCCGCGACCGCGTGCTCCGGACGAAGGAGGTCGGCGTCGTCGTCCGGCCGGGGACGTCTTCCTGGTCGAGTCGGGCGGCGGGGGCGGCTACGGCGACCCGCGCCAGCGCGCGCCCGAGGCCCGCGCCTACGATCGCGAGAACGGCTTCGTCACGGGCGGGACCGCGGCCGTCCGGTGCCGCCGGAATGGCCGGGACGCGCGGCGCCGTGCGCACGCCGCGCGCGGCCAAGCCGGAAGGCGCGCTGACGTGTACCGGATCGGGATCGACGTCGGCGGCACCTTCACCGACCTGGTCGCCGTGGACGAGCAGGGGCGCGTGACCCTCGCGAAGGCGACCTCGACCCCGCAGGACCAGTCCCTCGGCGTCATGGAGGGCCTCGATCTCCTGGCGCAGGGCGCTCGGCTGCGAGCGCGCGGCGCTCCTCCGCGACACCGGAGCGGATCGTCCACGGGACGACCGTCGCGACCAACGCGCTGCTCGAGCGGAAGGGCGCGCGGGTCGGGCTCCTCACGACCGCCGGTCACCGCGACGTGATCGAGATGCGCGAGGGGCTCAAGGACGACCGGTACAACTCTGCGCATGCCGCCGCCGGAGCCGCTCGTGCCCCGCGCGCGGCGGCTCGGCGTTCGGGAGCGACTGCGCGCCGACGGGCGTGTGGCGACGCCGCTCGACGCGCGCGGCTCTCGCACGGGCCATCGCCGACCTTCGGCGCGCGGGGTCGAGGCGGTGGCCGTCTGCTACCTCCACGCCTATCGTGACGCGCGGCACGAGCGAGCGACCGAGCGCGCGCTCCGCCGGGCGCTGCCGGGCGCCTACATCTCGCTCTCCTCCGAGGTCCTGCCGCAGATCAAGGAGTACGAGCGGGTCTGCACGACCGTCGTCAACGCCTACGTCGGCCCCGCGCTCTCGCGCTATCTCTCGCGCCTGGCCGAGCGGCTGGTCCAGACGGGCTACGCGGGCCCCGTGCTCATCATCCAGTCCCACGGCGGCGTGGCGCCGATCGCCGACGCCGTGCGCCTCGCCGCCGGCGCGGTCCTGTCCGGCCCGGCGGGCGGCGTGGCGGGCAGCCGCTACTGCGCGCGGCTCCTCGGCGAGGGCAATCTCATTCCCTTCGACATGGGCGGGACGAGCACCGACATCTCGCTCGTCGAGCACGGCGAGGCGAGCCTCTCGACGGACCGGGCCGTCGCGGGCCAGAAGGTCGCCCTCCCCAGCCTCGACATCGCGTCGATCGGGGCCGGGGGCGGGTCGATCGCCCGCGTCGACGCCGGCGGGACGCTGCGCGTCGGACCCGGAGAGCGCCGGGCGCGGAGCCGGGCCCGGCGTGCTACGGCAAGGGCGGCACGGCCGCCACCGTGACCGACGCGAATCTCGTCCTCGGCTACCTCGATCCGGGCAACTTCCTCGGCGGCCGCACGCAGCTCGACCTCGTCGCCGCGCAGCAGCGGTGGACGCGATCGCGGAGCGGCTCGGCACCGACCGGATGATGGCGGCCGAGGGCATCCACCGGGTCATCAACACGGTGATGGCCGAGGGCATCCGCGTCGTCTCGGTGCGGCGTGGCGTCGATCCCCGGCGGTTCGCGCTCCTGGCGTTCGGCGGGGCGGCCGCCCTCCACGTGACCGACGTCGCGCGGCGCCTCGAGATCGGGCGCGTCGTCGTGCCGCGGGTCGCGGCCGTCCTGTCGGCCTGGGGGATGCTGGCGACGGACCTCCGCTACGAGTCGGTGCGGACCCACATCGGCGACGCGCGCACGCGTCGGGCGCGCAGCTGCGCCAGGTGTTCGCCTGCATGGAGGCCGAGGGCCGGCGGCGGCTCGGCCGAGGCGTTCTCGGGGCCGGTCCGCATCCAGCGGGCGGTGGACATGCGCTACGGCGAGCAGATCTTCGAGGTCAACGTCCCGCTGGGGGACGTCGATCTCGATGCGCCCGACGCGATGGCGGAGATCGTCGCGCGCTTCCACAAGCGCCACGAGGAGCTCTACACGTACTCGGCGCCGGACCAGGGAGGTCGTCCTGGTGAACGCGCGCCTGGCGGTGGTGGGCGAGCTGCCGGCTCTGCCCGAGGAGCCCGCGCTCCCGCCCGCCCGCCCGCGGCCGCCCCGGAGCCGGCGGCGCGTGTACCTCGACGAATGGCGCGAGGTGCCGGTCTACGACCTGGACGCGGTGGCGCCGGGGCGGGTGGTGACGGGCCCGGCGATCGTCGAGGCGGCGACGACGACGGCGCTCCTGCGCCCGGGCGAGCGCGCCACCGTGACGCCGCTCGGCTGGCTCGACATCCGTATCGCATCGTGACTCGCGCCGCGGGCCGTCGCCGGCCCAGCTCCATGCGCCGCGCCGACCCCATCCGGCGGGGGTGTCCCCGGCTCGGCGCAGGGGCCGCCCGGGCGGCGCCACCCGCGATGGGCGCTCGATGAACGGAGGCTAGGATGGGCACGCGGTTCGACGATCAGGCTCGCACTCCCGCGCACTGTTCGAGCGCGCGCGGCAGGTCATTCCCGGCGGGACGTCCAAGGCCAACTTCCACGTCCGCCCGCATCCGTTCTACCTGACCGAGGGGCATGGCTGCCGCGTGACGGACGCGGACGGGGTCGAGCGGCTCGACGCGATCAACAACTTCACCGCGCTGATCCACGGGCACGCCTTTCCGCCGCTCGTCGAGCGCGGTCAGCCGGCAGCTCGCGCGCGGCACGCGCGTTCGCCGCGTCGACGCCGGAGGAGGTCGCGCTGCGCGGAGCTCCTGGTCGAGCGCGTCCCGGGCCTCGAGCGGATCCGGTTCGGCAACTCGGGCACCGAGGCGGTGATGATGGCCATCAAGGCGGCACGCGCGTACACGGGCCGCGATCGCATCGCCAGTTCGAGGGCGCGTACCACGGCTACTACGACGACGTCCAGGTGAGCTACAGCTCGCGGCCCCGAGGACTGGGGCCCGGACGACGCCCGGCCAGCGTGCCGTCCGTCGGGCGGCGTGCCCAAGCACCGCGTCCTCGAGACGCTCGTGCTGCCGTGGTAACGATCCCGACGCCTGCGAGCGGCTCATCACGCCGCCACGCCTCCGAGCTGGCGGCGGTGCTCGTCGATCCCCCTGTCGAATCGCATGGGCTTCATCCCGCCCGCCGACGGGCTTCCTCGCGCTTCCTCCGGCCAGCTGACGCGACAGCACGGGGTGCTCGTCGATCTTCGACGAGATCATCTCGTTCCGGGTGGGCTACCACGGCGCGCAGGGCGCGGTACGGCGGCGATCCGGATCTGACCGCCTTCGGCAAGATCATCGGCGGCGGCTTCCCGGTGGGGGCCACCGGCGGCCGCGCGCGAGGTGATGGAGGTGTTCGACCCGGGGACGCGTGGGCCGCGGATCGCCTCCGGCGGCACCTTCAGCGCGAACCCGCGTCAGCATGACCGCGCGGGGCTCGAGACGATGCGCGCCATGACGCCGGCGGCGTTCGACCGCCTGGAGGCGCTCGGCTGGCTCGGCTCGCAGCCGGCTCGGCGACGTGTTCCGGTCGGCAGGGGTGCCGGGCGAGGCGACCGGTGCCGGCTCGCTCTTCCGGCTGCTGTTCACCGGACCGGCCGCTGCGAAGCTACCGCGACCTCGACCAGGCGGCCGAGGCGCGCATGGAGCGCTTCTTCTACCGCTCTTCGATGCGGGCGTCCTCGTCCACACGGCGGGCTGGGCTGCCTGTCGACGCCGATGAGCGACCGCCGAGGTGGAGGAGATATCGCGGCGGCCGCCGAGCGGGCACTCGCGACCGTCGGTCGGGCTGCCGGCGACCCGCCGGCCGCGCTCGCGGCGGGTCGATGGTGGCGTCAGACGCGACGGTGCCGTGCGCCTGATGCGATCCCGCCCCATCCAGCTCTGCCCTCATCGTGCTCGTGGGGGCGATCATCCACTTCTGGGGCATCCTCCACGGGCTGGCCGACGGTCTCATCTACCACGCCGACGCGCACCTCGCCGGTGTGGCAGCGCCTGGCATCTGCACATCGGCGGGCCCGTTCGGGCGCCAGGTTCGGCGCGGCGCACGGGTTCCTCAGCTGGCTCGCGCTCGAGACCGCAACGACGCTCGTGGCGCGGGCCGCCGGGATTACCCGCCGGAGTGGACCTTCGGGCTGGTCGGGAGCGTGCTCGCGCTCCCCTGACGGCGGGGCTGGGGACGCTGACCATCCCAGCGTCTACCATTCTACAGGCGCGCGCGCATTCGGCCCGTACGGACCGGGCTGCATCGCGGCGGCGCTCAGTGGCGGTCTCGCCGCTCCACAGCCTTTCACTCTCACTACCCGTACCGCGACGTGCCCATGGTGCTCGCGCTCACCCTGACCCTGGCCGGCGTGCGTGAGCCTGGCCACGCGTCCCGGCGCCCTCGTCGTATTTCGGCGCGGCGCGTCGAGGCCGGGGCTCACGATCGCGCTCAAGCCCGCGGGCCTCGTGGTCGTGGCGCCGCTCGCCACCGCGCTCGTGCTGGCCTGGCGCGCGCCGAGCGAACGCGCTGGGTGCCGATCGCGACGGCTCGCCTTCCTGCTCGTGGTCGCTGGTGGGCAGTGAGCGTGTTCCAGACGAGGGCACTCGTTCTCGCCGCTCGCCGGGGCGCGCGAGCGGGCCAGTCTTCGCCTGGGGGTTCATCACCCGCCACGGGCCCACCGTCGTCCACGGCGCCGTCCGGGCGGTCGAGCTGCTCGGCCGGCTGGCTCGGCGTGCCGATGCTCCTCGCCTTCGCGATCGGATGCGGCGTGGCCCTCTGGGGCGACGCCGCGCGGACCTCGATCCTGATGGCGTTCCTCGTGCCGGCCTTCCTGGCGGCGGCCGCCATTCCGTGGATGGATGACCGGTTCTTCGTCTACCTGGTGCCGCCGGCGGCGGTCGCTGTTCTGCCCGCTGCCTGGTGCGGCGCGGTCGACGCGCGCCGCCGGACGCCCGCTCGCGCGCTGGCGATCGTCGGCGCTGGCGCTCGCGCTCCTGGGCGCGGATCTCGGACGGTCGGTCTGGCAGGACGTGCTCCTGAGCCTCCCGACACTCGCGCGCTGGCGCAGGCCGGTGGTTCGAGGCTCACGTTCCGCGCTCGACGCGCGTGGCGATGGAGGGATACTTCCCGCTCGGGATCAACGAGTGGCCGGCGGCGACGCTTCTTCGACCCCGGCGGCCGCTGCCGGAAGGCGCGGGCGGCGGCGGACGTTGCTCGTCACGAGCTCCCTCGAGCAGCGATCGCTACCTCGACCCCAGCCTGACGTATCCCCCGAAGCCTCGGGCGCTTCTTCCGCGGCGCTGCCGCAGGAGGGGCGCCCCTCATGCGAGACGTTCGCCCTGGCGCCGGTCGGCTTCGCTCAGCCGAACATCGCCGTCTACGCCACGCCACCCGCCGCGCGTGGCGGGGATGCCGGCCTGGCTCTGGCCCCGGCCCTACGACCACACCTGGAACCGGGGCGTGGCGTTCCTCGACGGAGGAGCCTACGACCGCGACGATCGCACGCTGTTCCTGGGGGGCGCGCAGGTCCACGACGTGGTCCTGGCCGGACCCGCGGCCGTCGACGAGGTCGGTCGTGTTCGTCAGAACGGGTCGGAGCCGAGCCGCGTCCGCGCGAAGGTCGGGTGGGCGAGCCGGGTTCGTCCACTCGACCCCGGAGATTGGGCGCGCCCTCCGCTCCGGCCGCGGTGGTGGTGGCCGGCCCGTCCCGCCCTCTACCGCGTGAGGTGTGAGTTCCTGCCCGAGGGCGCACGGCCGCTTGTTCAGATCCGGGCCGGGCGCCCGGGAGATCGGCAGGAAGCGGCCTGCCATTGGACCTGGGACCACTGTGTTGCCTTTTCCACCTCCCTAAGGCAGCCTCTATCTCTTCCACACCTCCCGAGTCGATGTGCAAGGGGTGCTGCTCCACCACTCGGCTTTGGCAACATGTCTCATCCGGCAGGACCAGTGAGCATAGCCTGCCTGGAGGCGGAGCGCCAGGTTTTCCACCAAGCTCAGCTGGGCCTCTGATACTTTCTACCACCAAAAGAAGATCTGATTAGGAGGAGCATACTTTTATTTTTGGCATAAGCTGATGGGAGCTCATGGCATTGTTTGATTATCAAATCACCAAGCTTACCTGAGAGTCCTGCTGCATCTGAGCACGATCACTCTTGCACTGAAGCGGTTCTGCTGGTAAAAGTTCAAGGTTTGTCCAGCGTGATCCACCCAGCCATGTTCTCAAGCTATGGGTTCAGTATTGGACAAAGTGATCCTCAATGGGAGCCATACCTGAGATGCTTTTGGGCTTCCTAATCATTTCTTATCAACTAAACTTTATTTCTGGGAACTGCCATGTATATTGATTTCAAAAGACCAGGAAGGGTGACCATGAGATCAGGTATCAGTGCTCAGGGAGATGTTTCTATGGTTTGGTGTGGCTCTGCTTAGCCACACCAATGGATCTGCCCTTTGGACCCACTCAGCGACCAGCAGAGTGCAGAAGTTCTCCAGTTTTCCAGCATTCTTATCCATCAGCATTTCCACCAGCACACTCTTTGTGGCCATCCAGGTCCTTCATGGCGGCCTGGGAGCTATGAATTGGGACTGTGATAACTTCTGGAGATATCAGAATACCAGTCCACTGTGAAGTGATATTATCAGCATGATAAGTGTTGCTCTCTCAGGCGACTCAGCCCAGAAAAGAAGGTTTCTTGCACCAGCAGCAGTCTGTCTTGCGTCACTTTCCCAGTTGTCACCGGAACCTATGTGTCCATGTGTTCAAGCTGATGACTGGTTTCTCCAACTCCTCTGAGTCATGATGGAAACACCTCAAAGGGACTCAGTTTCCACATGGATCAGAAATGATCCTTTGCATTTTCTCAAATGACTATGGATCCACATGACGATCTGCTGATTCCAGTATCATCCTGCGATAAGCTCTGGAAGCGTGGATCTGATGATCCTCCTATGTTACGCATGGGCGTCACGCGATGAACCAGACCCATGGAGTTGGTTCTTCTCACATTAATCATTGTGTTGACTTCCTCCTCTTACCGAGCTGTGTATATGGGTGGAAGGTTGATAACCTCTAACTTTGATGCCTGTTCCCAACATGTACCTAAAAACATACTCAATTTCTTCTGCTGACTTCTCCACATATAAAAGGTTCTTTCATCTGGATGGGCGTGCTCCCAGACAAGTCATACCTACCAGCCACCCAGATGTGGGAGGAGTGGGCTGGGGGATCCTCAGGTTGTGGACCTCATTCTGGGAGTGTGGACCTCAACAGTATCTCTTCACCTCCATGCTGGTGTGATCATCCTTGATCTTACAGGGGACAGGTTTCTTGAAGCTGATGGGAGGTCTTGATGGATGATCTCCCAGCTCTCGCTCACTTAGACCACATGCAAGAAGTGAAGGCGGAAGCTGTCTTTGCAGTTATGAAGGCCCGCTCTGTTTGTGTTGTAAGATGGTTTGCTGAGCAAAATTTACCTACCTTTGGGAGTTGCCACTCCATCTGACCTGGAGAGGTTATTTCACAGGTTCCTGTTACTCAACACATCATGAAACAAACCAAAAGTTCCTGCTGATCAAGATGGGTTGAGATAGTAGGATCTTGATCTGCCTGACTCTGTGGACATGATCATACCACACTGCAACCTTTGGCACACTCTACTTTGGGTATCCTGGTATTTAAGTTACTACGATTTAAGCGGAACTATTCATCAGCGATTATCGTTCTTCCCCACGCCACGCGGAAGCGTGGGTTCTCAGTTTTCGGCACCTGAACCCTTCGCGGAGGGCTCTGCTGCTACCGATAAAACCAGGACCTCAATGTGAAGCTGGCGACCATCTTGGTTCATAATCAGTACCAAGACTCCCTGGCGTTGTTATGCGGATCTCTCTCATGATTCTTTCCTGGGTTCCACGCCATCAACAGCATAATTGATTCTGGATCCTTTTTCTCAAGCCATGAGTATTATCTCATTTACTGATTCCACGATCGGCGAAAAACCTGACCACTGAGCGGCCGATCGGTGCCTGTGATCACCATCAGCTGTAGCCAGCTCAGGTCTCGACTACTAATTTTGCGGGTTTTATAAACCGATGACAGGCGAAAGATCCGCGCGTCAACAGGTCAGTCTGTGCGGGATCCTCTAACACTGACTCACGAAAACTCAGGGCGAGCCACCATGGACCTGTAGCGGGCTATTGCGTCCATACCTTTGAGATCCAGGCTTTTTGGGGTCACCGCCTGAAAACTTCCTGCTTTCTACCTAAGCGGCGTTTTGAGTCCAGTTCCTATCTAGTCAGCATGTGTTTTGCGGTTTCCATCTGCCGCCATCAGGACAGCTGAAGCTGCCTCAAATGTCATCATGCTAGGATCATGCGACGATGAAACCCAGCTCTCTCTATTTCATCGAAACTCAGACTTTACGACAACGGGATTGGGCATCTGGATTCATATCAGGTTAAAAGAAGGTTTGCCTCATTGATCTCCATATTCGAGGCGACGTAACCTGAGGAGCATGTCCGAAACACTCCAGGTTCCACTTGCGTCTGATTGCACCAGGCTCGGCGCTGATTTCATTAGTGAATCCCTATGGTTGCCTGCTCTACTTTGTTCCACTATTCTCCATCTCAGCTGAAGGATGGATCCACAGGAGGAGATCCCAGCATCAGCTGGTTCAACTGGAGTTGTAACTCTCCTATGCATTTCAAGCATTTCTCAAACTGCATAATATATCAGAAGTTTATATTAGCCTGGGAAGGCTCTCTCTCCACTTTAGCTCAGGACCGTACCTTCTATGAGTATCATAATCATGGACATTCCCATCTGGGAAAGCGATTCTATGGTTGTGGCAGCTCAACTCTATAATGAGTCACTGTTACTCATACTCAACCTCATGTAAGTCAGTAGCCATGGTCGGACTTTATAAATCGGGTTCGAAGGAAACTCCAGCCGCTCCTGGCTGAAACAGTCAGTTCTTTCCACTAGTTCATAACATTACCATTTGCTCAGCTCACTTGGTTAAATATCAAACCAGACGGTGTTTGTTCTACCCGAACTGATCTAGCACTACCGAGCCCTACGCGGACGTCAGCGGTATTCCACTGTTGCCGAGCGTTTGCAGCGTCACGCCTGACCGTCGCCATCAGCGGCGCGGCGGCGGCAAATCCCTGTGGCGGGGTATATCGCGATTTGCCTCGCTGCCAGCTCGCCGAGCAGTACGCGAACTCGCCCGTCCCTTGACGCGCAGCCACTCGCCGCGGCGCTCCTGTGACCGTGCCCGGGTCGACCTGCGCGGAGTCGAAAATTTCCACGGCGCATATTACGCTTTCAGATGCGGGGACTATGAGCGCCGGGCGCGCTATGCGCGCTGGGCGGGAATCATCTGGATCCCGCGCGTGGCAGACTCTCCGAGGGTTCAGCAGGCCGCGGGGGCCGCGGATGCTGAACATCTGACCAACCTGGTTTCAAAGGCGACGCCAGGCTGGACGACATTTGGCTACCATGCACTTTGCGGTCAAACCGTCATGATTATCTACCGTGAACCACACCACTTTGATTCGGGTTCGATCACGTTAGCTGCATCGAAGGGCGCTCGCCCTTTCTCGACCACGAGCTGATGGAGTATTGCGCCAGCCTGCCGTCCACGCCCTGAAGCTCCGCGGACGGATCGTTTCGCTCGGCGCGGCGCGAAAACTATCTCCCCAGGCTGGTGTCGGCGCCCAGCGGCAGGCACGGCGCCGTGTACTCGACCGCGCTGGTTCAGTGAAGGCTCCGCGCCGCGATAAGCATCTTTGCTGAACTACGCTCCGGCGCGGCTACTCGTGAGTCCGGTCGTGCGCCGGCTGCTCGATGAGCACCGCCGCGGCGTGCGAGGGTGGCACGCCGAGCTCTGGAGCCTCGCTCGTGCTGGAGCTCGTGGCACTGGATGTCGCGTGGACCGGCGGCCCGCGGCCGGGCCGCCCCTCGATCCGGCCGCGGCGTGCGTGGCCGCGCTCGTGACGTCCTGAGGCGCGGGTGCGACATCGCCGGCACTCGCGTTCGCCGTGTCGCTGGGCGTGGCGCTCGCCGCCACGCTCGCGTGCGAGCGGATCGCTCATCGGTTCGGCCTCGTGGCGTGGTGGCGCCCCGTCGCCGACCGCTGGCACCGCCGTGCCCGTCGCCTCTTCCTCGGCGGTGTGGCCATCATGCTCGGCGTCCTGCCGGCGCTGGCCTGTGGACCGGCGGGCTCCGGGCGCCCTGCCGAGCTGACGCTCCTCGCGCTCGCCATGCGGGGCGGTGGGACTCATGGACGACATCCGCCCGCTCGCGGCCGCAGGTCAAGCTGGTGGCCCAGATCGTGCCGCTCGCCGGGCCTCTTGGTGAGCGTGATTTCACGTCGCTGCGGCCTCACCGGCGGTCCCCGCTGCTCGATCGTCGTCCTGACGCTCGCCTGGGTCGTTGGCGTCACGAACGCTTCAACTTGCTCGACAACATGGATGGCCTCGCCGGGAATGGCCGTCATCGCTGGCGGGTTCCGCTTCGCGCTCTTTCGCCTCGACGGCGACGTGGGCGCGGCGACGATGACCGCGGGTTCGTCGGCGCGGTCCTGGGGTTCCTCGTCGCGCGCAACGCCCCCTGGCGCGCATCTTCGCGGCGGACGCGGGAGCCTGTTCCTCGGCTTCTTCCTGAGCGGCCTCTGCCTGGTGGTCGACGCCGCCTACTACTCGCGCGGCATCACGGCCGTGCTGGCCATTCCCGGTCCCGCTGGTCCTCATTCCCATCTTCGACACCACTTCGTGATCGTCACGCGCCTGCTGCGGGGTCAGCCGTTGGTCCCGAGGCGGCGCGACCACACCTCGCACCGGCTGGTGACGTCCGGCGCGGCAGCGAGCGGCGGGCGCTGGCCGTACTCTTCTGGACCTCTGATCCTCGGCGGCGGCGCTGGCTCTCCTCACGCATCCGGGCCGACCATCGGACCGCCGGTGGTAGCTCCTGCCGGCCGCATCCACGGTGTTCTGACCTCTCGGGATCCACCTGAGCCGGGTGGAGGTCGTGCGCCGGCCGCGCGCCGGCCGCCCGGGCAGCCGGTCGTCCTGCCCGTGCAGGCTCCCGTATCAGCGGGAGCTGCGGCTCGGTCGGCCATCGACTGCCGTTTATCATCGGTGGCCTGTACTGCGCCGCGTACGTCCTGCGCTTCGAGGATACGTTCGCGCGTCAACAAGCCGATGCTGATCCGCACGCTGGCGCCGGTCCTCGTGTGCCAGCTCTCCGGCCTCGGCGCTCTCCGGGGCGTATCGAGGATCTGGCGCTATACCGGGCGCGGGCGACTCTCCTGCGCCTCGGGCGGGGCATCACGCTGGGGCACGGTGGCGGCGTGCTCCACTTCCTCGTTCACGACGCGGTTCGCCGGCCTGTCGCGCGCCGTCTTCGTGCTCGACTGGGTCTTCCTCGCCGTGCTGGTCGGCGCGAGCCGGTGTCGTTCCGGCTGCTCGGCGAGTGTCCGGTCGCCTGGACCGGGGCCCGGCCCGTGCCTCGTCTACGGCGCGTGGGCGGCGGCGAGCCGGTGCTGACCTGGGAGCTCCGCAACGGCGTTCCGCCCTCGGCGGTTTCGGGAGGCCATCGGATCAGTTCACCGTACGACGAAACTGGGCGAAGGTGGGGACGCGCATCCACAACGCGCGTCCCGTCACTCTGGCCCGCTCGGCGGAGCTCGAGGCGCTTCCAGGCGCATCGGGTTCAGGAGGTCGTCGTCGCCCTCGCTGTCACGATCCGCCTCGAGCGGCTCCGCCGCCATGCGAAGGTCGCGCCTGCGCCTGGCCGCACGGGAGTGGCGGTGCTGCGGGCCTCCCGTGCGCTACGAAGTGAGGGGCGTCTGCGCCCCGGCCTTCCTGTCTTGACACCACGACGGACTTCCGGCCGTGGCGCGAGCTATGACGGACACGGCGCCCTCGAGGTGCCAGTGGGCGTCGTCTGGCCGACGGGAAGCGCACCTGCGGCGGTCGCGCGCCGCCGGCCTGCGGTTACGTCGGGAAGCTCCCCGCTTGGCCGCTGATCGTTGCCGTCTGCGGTCGGAAAGCAGTGTCAGCCAGGCGACATGGGGATCGACTCCGTACCGGCGCGATCGAGGCCGTTTGCCGACGGGCGAGCTACGTCGGGGACGTCCCTGCTCGTTGCGCGGCCGAGCAGGTGCGGGAGGGGGCGTACTCCAGGCGACGCGTCCGCCGCGGGACGGTGCGGCGCAGCGCTTTGCTCGGGCGCTGATCGTCATCTGCGTGCGCGTTCGCGCTGTCACGAGCCGAGAGCCGATCTCTGGCCTTCGTGCGTGCCGTGGTCGCGGAGGTGTCCCGGCGGCTCCAGAGCCGCCCGGGCAGTCGGCAGGTGCTGGGAGAGTAACGACGACATCCGGAACGGGGCGCGGAGGAGGATCACTGCCGCCGGCGCTGCTGAGGCGGGGACCCGGATAGGCCGGGACTTCGCGCCCTCGCGTACTCGCCGGAGCGTGTGGATCCCGCGGCAACCCGCACTACCACGTCGCGCCAACGCCCCGGAAGCTGGTGGGCGGGGGTGACCCCGACCTGCACCTACCGCGCTCGCGCAGGCCCTGTACTCAGAAGGCCATCATCAAGGTCGTGCCGGTGTCCGGCCCACGGGTCGCCAGAGACGGCGCAGCTCTATCATGAGAACATCTTCCGGAACGCATTATGAACATCGCGTCCGGATGCACCGAGCTCGCCGATGCTGTAGCGCGACCGGATGGGCATCGACGTCTGGGAAGTTACAGTCGAAGCCGCCGCCACCAGCCGTTCGGCTTCCTGAGCTTCCGACTCCGGGCCCCGGTCTCGGGGCACATGGCACCCTGTCGACCCGATCTACCTCGCGTGTGGAAGGCGAAGGAGTACGACTTCTGCACGAACTTCATCGCCCGGGCGGCAGGAAGCCAACCGCCGAGCATGCCGCGCCACGATCGTGAGAAGCTGGCGCGGGATCCGCGCGCGGCGCGGCGGGGCAATAGATCGCCTGCGCCGCCGGTGCTGCGCCCTCCACCTCGGCGTGAGCTTCAAGCGGAACGTCGGCGACACGCGCAACTCGTCCGCCCTGAAGATCCTGGAGCTCCTGGAAGGCGCCTCGAGTTCCGCGTGCGTACCACGATCCGTTCGTGCCGCGGCTCCACTGGGGCGCGATTCTCGAGTCGGTGCAAGCTGACCAGGACTTGGTCGCGGCCGCGGACTGCGTCGTGATCCACACGGACCACGACAGCGTCGACTACGAGTGGCTTCGTGGCGCACGCCCGCGCTGGTGTTCGACACGCGCAACGCGACGCAGGACGGTCCGGGCCGACCGCGTTCGGATCGTCCGGCTCACGGCTGGGTCGAGCGCGGGCATGCGAGCGCTGGTCACGGGCGGCGCCGGCTTCATCGGATCGCATCTCACCGAGGCGCTGCTCGACGGCCGGCCACGGGGTGGTCGTACTCGACGACCTGTCGACGGGACGCCTCGTCAACCTGGCGGCCGTGCAAGGACCACTCCCGCCTGGAGGTGATCGAGGGATTCGGTCACCGACGAGGCCTCGTGCGGAAGCTCATGGCGGGCGTCGACGTCGTCTACCACCTGGCCGCGGCGGTCGGGGTGCGCCTGATCCTCGACCGGCCGGTGGGGACGATCGAGACGAACATCGTCGGCACCGAGGCGATCCTCCGGGCGGCGCGCGAGGAGCGGCCCCGGGTGCGTCTCGCGTCGACCTCCGAGGTGTACGGCAAGAACGACCGCGTGCCGCTGTCCGAGGACGACGACTGGGTCCTCGGCCCGACGACCAAGAGCCGCTGGAGCTACGCGTGCTCGAAGGCGATCGACGAGTTCCTGGGGCTGCGCCTACCACCACGAGCATGGGGTGCCCGTCACCATCGTCCGCTTCTTCAACACGATCGGCCCGCGCCAGACGGGCCGCTACGGCATGGTGGTCCCGCGGTTCGTCCGCCAGGCGCTCGACGGCGACCCGATCACGGTGTACGGCGACGGGCGCCAGTCGCGATGCTTCACGGACGTGGAAGACGCGGTGCGGGCGACGATCGCGCTGTCGCTGGCTCCCGCCGCGGTCGGCGAGGTGTTCAACGTCGGGACCACGCACGAGCTGACCATTCAGGCGCTCGCCGAGCGCGTGCGGGCGCTCGCGGGCAGCGCGCGCGCCGATCCAGTGCTCGTGCCGTACGACGAGGCCTACCAGCCGGGATTCGAGGACCTGCGCCGGCGCGTGCCGGACATCCGGAAGGCGGAGCGGGTGGCGGGATACCAGCCCCGCGTGTCGCTTCGACGAGACCCTCCAGCGCGTCATCGCGCATCCCTTCGCGACACCGGCCGCAGCTAGGCGACCCATGCCCATGCTCGCGGCCCTCGTCGCCTGCTCCGGCCCTCCGCCAGTGGACCAAGAACTCCTGGTGTTCGCGGGGCTGATCTTCTCGCGCGGCCTGCACGAGCCGCGCTGGTGACGCCGCTCGACGCTGGCGTTCCTCGTCTTCTGTCTCCTCTCGGGGGCCGTCTACCTGATCAACGACGTGGTGGACGCCGAGCGCGATCGCGCGCATCCGCAGAAGCGCCATCGCCCCGTCGCGTCGGGCCGCCTGCCGCCGGGCGTCGCCCTGGTGGCGGGATCGGCATCCTGATCGGGGCGGTGGCCGCAGTCGTTCCTGCTCGGCGTGTCCTTCGGGATGGTGGCGGCCGCCGTACGCCGTCCTGCTCAGCGCGCGTACTCGGCCGGGCTCAAGCACGTCGTCATCGTGGACACCCTCATCATCGCCGCCGGGTTCGTGCTGCGGGCCCTGGCGGGCGTGGTCGTTGCTCGACATCGAGCCGTCAAACTGGCTCCTCCCCGTGCACGATCCTGCTCGCCCTGTTCCTGCACGTTCGGCAAGCGGCGCCACGAGCTCCTCGCGCTCGAGGCCGGCGCCACCGGTCATCGCCCAATCCTGTCGGAGTACACGCCGCAGCTCCTGGATCAGATGATCGCGGTGGTGACGGCGTCGACGCTGATGGCCTACGCGCTCTACACGATGGCGCCGGAGACGCAGGCGCGGCTCGAGACCACGCGGCTCCCGATCACGATCCCGTTCGTCCTCTACGGGATCTTCCGCTACCTCTATCTTCTGTACCGGCACTGAGCTGGGCGGGAACCCTCCGAGCACTTCCTGACGGACCGGGCGCTCCTGATCGACGTCGCCCTCTGGAGCGCGACAGTCATCGCCGTCCTCTGTACCTCGTGCCAGTCGCGCTGCCGTCGCGGCGCGCGCCGCGGCGCGGCGCCTGGGGCACGACGATGCCGAAGGCGGCACTCGAGCAGCGTGCCGACCGCGAGGGCGAGAGCGCCGAGCGCGAGCCGAGGCGAATCTCGCGGGCCGGACCGCACGAGAGGTCGGCCGGTCAGAACGCCCTTCAGGGACCCCAGCGCCGCAGCAGCACCGCGAGGCCGATAACGCCCACCGACTGGGGGCAGCGCGACGCGGGCGTCCGCGACGCGAGCGGCGCGAGGAGCTCGCCGCGGCGGCGCGTTCCGGGTCAGAGGATCTTGCTCAGGAAGGCCTGCGTCCGCGGGTTCCGCGGCCGGTCGAAGATCGTCCCCGGGGATCCTACCTCCACGATGCGGCCCTCGTCCATGAACACGACGCGGTGGGCGACCTCGCGCGCGAAGCCCATCTCGTGGGTCACGACGAGCATGGTCATGCCCTCGCGCACGAGCTGCTTCATGGCGTCCAGGACCTCGCGGACCAGCTCGGGGTCGAGCGCCGACGTGACCTCGTCGAAGAGCATGAGCTTCGGCTGCATGGCGAGCGCCCGCGCGATCGCGACGCGCTGCTGCTGACCGCCGGACAGCTGCCCGGGGTAGGCGTCCACCTTCTCGGCGAGGCCCACCTTCGCGAGGAGCCGGAGGGCCTCGTGGCGCACCTCGGCCTCGGCCCGCTTGCGGACGACGATCGGGGCCAGCATCACGTTGCGGAGCGCGGTCAGGTGCGGGAACAGGTTGTAGGACTGGAAGACGATCCCGACCTCCCGCGCGGACCTGCCGGATGTTGGTCCGGTGGTGGTCGAGGCGGACGCCGTCGATCCAGATCTCGCCCGACTGCACCGGCTCGAGATAGTTGAGGCAGCGGAGGAGCGTGCTCTTGCCGGAGCCGCTCGGTCCGATGACCACCACGACCTCGCCGCGCGTGACCTCGAGGCTCACGTCGTCGAGGACGTGCAGCCGGCCGAAGTACTTGTGGACGTGGCTGACCTTAACCACCGAGCTTGAGCCTCCGCTCCGAGTAGAGGGCGAGACGCGAGAGAGGGTAGCAGATGGCGAAGTAGAGCGCAGCCACGATCCCGAACACCTGGAAGCGACAGGAACGTCTTCTCCATCAGGATCTGGCCCGCTCGGGTCAGCTCGATGTAGCTCAGCACCGAGACGACCGAGGAGTCCTTCACGAGGCCGATGAAGAGGCCCACGCCGGGGGGATCATCACCCGCAGGGCCTGGCGGCAGGACGATCCACCGCATGATCTGGAGATATCCCATCCCGAGGCTCCGCGCCGCCTCCCACTGGTCCCGCCCGACCGATTGGATCCCGGCGCGCACGATCTCCGCCATGAAGGCGCTGCCGTTGATGACGAGGGCGGCGACGCCCGCCCAGAACACCGGCACCTCGATCTTCAGGAGGATGGGGAGCGCGAAGAAGATGACGTAGAGCTGCATCAGGATCGGCGAGTCGCGGATGACCTCGATGTAGGCGGCCGCCGGCATCCAGAGCCAGGGTCGCTTCGGACCCGCGGGCGAGCCCGACCACGAAGGCGATGACGGACCCCAGGAGGAGCCCGAGCCCGCAGAGCCGCACCGTGTTCCAGAGCCCCACGGCCAGGAGCTGCGGCGTCCCAGATGTTCAGCTGGTCTTGGGTGAAATTCGGGACGCTGCCCATCTCAGGCGACCTGCCGGAACATGCGGCGGCCCAGGAGCTTCAGCGCGACGGAGATCGTGAGCGTCATCACGACGTACATGACGGTCACGCACGATGTAGGTCTCGAACGACCGGAAGTTGCGGGAGATGATCATCTTCCCACGCAGAGCGAGATCCTCCACCGCGATCACGGACACCAGCGACGAGAAGAGGATGATGCCGACGAACTGGTTGCCGAGCGGCGGGTAGATCACCCGGAAGGCCTGCGGGAAGATCACGTGCCGCATGCGCTGGGGATAGCTCATGCCGAGGGACACGCTCGCGTCGTGCTGGCTCTTCGGAATCGCCTCGATGCCCGCCCGCACGATCTCCGTCAGGTAGGCGCCGTTGTTGAGCACGAGCCCGATCAGCGCGGCCAGGTAGTTCGGGACGTCGATGCTGAGCTGTCCCAGGCCGAAGTAGATGAAGAAGAGCTGGACGAGGAGCGGCGTGTTGCGGACCGCCTCCACGTACCAGGTCGCGGGCCAGCGGAGCCAGGCGATCCGCGACAGCCGGCACATGGCGCCGGCGGTGCCGATGATCAGGCTTGAGCAGGAGGGTGAGGAGCGAGAGGTGCAGCGTCAGGAGCGCGCCCTCGAGGAGCGAGGGAAACTCCTGGAGCACGAGGCGGAACTGGAAGACGTAGCCGGGCACGGGCGTCGGGAGTCAGGCAGGGAAGGCCGGGACGCGCCGTCCGGAGCGGTGCGCCCCGCCCCGGAACGGCGTCCCCGAGAGGCCGACTACCAGCTAGGCGCGACCTTGGCGGGCTCGGCGTTGAACCACTTCTTGTAGAGCTCCTTCATCTTGCCGCTCTGGTGGAGCTTGTAGATGTAGAAGTTCAGGAAGTTGAGCCACTCCTGGTCGCCCTTGCGCACGCCGAACGAATACGGGTTGAGATCGAACGGCTTCTCGATGAAGCCGAGCGCCTTCTTCGGATCCCGGCCCGCGTGGTACACGGTGTAGGTGTAGTCCTCGATCTGCGCGTCGGCCTTGCCCCTGCTGGACCGCGAGGAGCGCGGCGCGAGGCCTGGTCGAAGCGGAGGGCCGTCGCCTTCGGCGCCTTCTGCGACAGCGAGGATCTCGCCGGTGGAGCCGGTCGTCACCGCGACCTTCTTCCCGTTCAGGTCCGGCCAGTCCTTGATCTTCGCCGTCTTGTTGAAGATGACGCCGAACCCGTCGATGACGTAGGGCTCGGTGAAGGTGATCGTCTTCGAGCGCTCGACGGTCGCCGTGAAGTTCGAGATCGCGACGTCGATCTTGCCGGCGACCAGGAAGTTGATGCGGTCGGGCGCGGTCGGCACCGCCACGAGGGTGAGCTTCACCTTCATCTGCTCGGCAAGGTCCTTGGCGATGTCGACGTCCATCCCGACGATGTTGTTCTGGCGCGTCGCGGAAGCCCCAGGGCGGGAAGAAGTCGAACGTGCCCACGATGAGCTCGCCGCGCTTGATCACGGCCTGCAGCGTGTCCTCAGCCGCCGGCGCCTGAGCGCGGGCGACACCCGGCCACAGCGCGAGCGCCAGAAGCCCGATGACGGCCAGAACCCCGGTGCGCGTGCCTCTCCGAATCATCTAGGTCCTCCTGGGTCGACGTGGCGGGCCCATCTCGAGAATGAGTTCGGGCCGCGCCCATCACAGCGACGAGCGTGGTCCAACCTCGGCATCGGACCACACGGCGCGTTGACTGTCAACGGCAAGACGCCTGACACGAGAAGGCGCACGCGACGGCGCGCGTGCGGATCGGCGCTCGTCGCATCGGGTCCAGCGGTTCGGAGGCGCCAGACGTGGCGAGTGGTAGAATCATCTGATGCGGACCAGTGTCGCGCGACGAAGCGTGGTGGCGCTCCTGCGGACCTCTCCTCGCACGGTGTTCGGCGACTATCACGAGCTCCTCAACCTCGCCGGGTACCGGGACGTGATCGACCCGGCCGCCGACACCGCGCTCAAGGTCAACATCTCCTGGCACTTCTTCTTCCCGGGCAGCTCGACGACGCCCTGGCAGCTCGACGGCGTCATCCGCGCGATGAAGCAGGACGGCTACGACCCGGAGCGGATCCACGCCGTGCCACAACCGCACCGTGGTGATCGACGCGCACCTGGGCGAGCGGGAGAACAAGCAGCTGCCCGTCGTGGAGGCGCACGGGCTCCGCAACATCCACCTCTACGAGACGACGAGGAGTGGATCACCGATCGGCGAGGCCGGTCGGCGATCTCACCCGGCGCTTCCTCTGCCTGAACGACGTCTACCCCAAGGGCTTCCACGATCCCGCGGCGGTTCCTCGGCGAGAACATCATCCACCTCCCGACGGTGAAGACGCACGTGTTCACGACGACCACCGGGGCGATGAAGAACGCCTTCGGCGGCCTGCTCAACGAGCGCCGCCACTGGACCCATCCGGTGATCCACGAGACGCTCGGTCGACCTGCTGATGATCCAGCAGCGGATCCACCGGGCGTCTTCGCGGTGATGGACGGGACGTTCGCCGGCGACGGGCCCGGCCCCGCGCTGCATGGTGCCGTACGTCAAGAACGTCATCCTGGCGAGCCGGGATCAGGTGGCCATCGACGCGGTGGCAGCCACGCCTGATGGGGTTCGATCCGATGACGATCCAGCTTCATCCGGCTGGCCCACGAGGCGGGCCTGGGCATGCGGCGACGTGCGCGAGATCGAGATCGTCGGCGACAACGACGGCCGCCGCCGAGAACTGGCACTTCGACGGGCCCTTCCGACGCATGACGTTCGCCTCCCGGATGCAGCACCAGATCTACTGGGGCCGCTGAAGACGCCGATCGAGTGGTCGCTCAAGACCGTGCTGGCGCCGTGGGCCTACCTGGCGAGCGTGCTCTACCACGACTCCTTCTGGTATCCCCTGTTCGCCCGGCGGCAGATGCGCGCATGCCTGGACAGCGACTGGGGGCGGCTGTTCGCGAACTGGGAATCCCTCGCGCCCGGACCGTGCAGGGCTTCCCCTCGGTCGGGGAGGCGCCGGCGGTCATCCGGCGGACCGGGCGCTCCGGGCGTTCACGCGGTCGCTTCCCATCCTCGCCATGACGATTCGAGAAGCGCCCGAGCTAGCCGCACGCCGGCGCCGGGCGCATGCGGAGCACCCCGCCCGCTGAGCGGGCCCCATCGAGGAGGCCGGGCCGGACGCCCGCTTCCTTGAGGGTGGGATGGATTTCCTTTAGAATCAACTTCCTATGAGCTGCACCGGCCGAGTCTGTGCGTGTGCGCTTTGCGCCGAGCCCCACGGGGCACCTCCACGTCGGCGGCGCCCGCACTGCGCTCTTCAACTGGCTCTTCGCCCGACATCACCGGGGGCGTTTCTGCCCGGATCGAGGACACCGATCGCGACCGCTCGACCGACGAGGCGATCGACCAGATCCTCGCCGCGATGACCTGGCTCGGGCTCGACTGGGACCAAGAGGGGCCGGAGGCCGACGGCGCGTACCGAGGGTACTCCCGCCAGACCAGCCGCTTCGAGATCTACCGGGCCCATGCCGAGCGCCTGCCTGGCCGAGGGCCGCGCGTACCGGTGCTACTGCACGCCGGAGGAGCTCGACGCGCGGCGCGAAGCGGCCCAGGCCCGGGGGAGACCTTCCGCTACGACGGCCGCTGCCGGGACCTGCCGCTCCGGCCCGGCGTCCCCGCGGCGCTCCGGCTGCGGATCCCCGATTCCGGGACGACGGTCGTGCCCGACCTCGTTCACGGCGACGTGACGTTCGATCGCGCCACGCTCGACGACTGGATCCTCGTCAGGTCGGACGGGACGCCGACGTACAACTTCTGCGTGGTCGTCGACGACGTGACGATGAAGATCACCCACGTGATCCGCGGCAACGACCACCTCTCGAACACGCCGAAGCAGATCCTCTGCTACGAGGCGCTCGGCTATCCCCTTCCGGTGTTCGCCCACATCCCGATGATCCTCGACCGACCGGAAGCGCCTCTCGAAGCGCCACGGCGCGACGTCCGTCCTGGCGTACCGCGACGAGGGATTCCTGCCCGAGGCGATGGTCAACTACTTCGCGCGGCCTCGGCTGGGCCCACGGCGACCAGGAGGTCTTCGCGCAAGGAGGAGCTGGTCCGAGCTGCTTCGACCTCCGCCAGGTCGGCGCCACGCCCGCCATCTTCGACCGGACCAAGCTCGAGTGGCTGAACCAGACGTGGATGAAGACGACTGGTCGAGGATCCCGCTGGCCGCGAGCGCGCTCGTCGAGCGCGTTCCGTGCCGCATCTCGAGCAGGCCGGGATCACGAACCCGCCGCAGGCGCTCGTCGATCGCTGCGGTGGTGAACCTCGCGACGCGGCGTGACCACGCTCGCCGCGCATGGTTCCCAAAGCGCGCTTCTACTTCGAGGATCCGGTCGGCGCTACGATCTCGACCGCGCTCGGCAGGCTGGCGACGCCGGCCCTCGGCCCGCGCCTCGACCGGCTCACCGCGCGGCTCGCCGCGCTCGAGCCCTGGACGGAGACGCGAGCTCGAGGGCGCGTGTCGGCAGCTCGTCGGTGAGCTGTAGCATGAAGCTGGTCGACCTGGCGCAGCCGATCCGCCTCGCGCTGACCGGCGAGACGGCGAGTCCTCCGATCTTCGGCATCATGGCGGACCTCGGACGGGAGACGACGCTGCGCCGCCTCCGCATATTCCGGGATCGCGTGCCTCGAGAGTAAGGCGAGCCATGGAGCTGCTGGCTGGTGCGGCACGGCGAGTCCACCTGGAACTCGGAAGCGGCGCTTCCAGGAGCGCTCGACGCGCCCTTGTCGACGCGCGGGCGCGCGCAGGCGACGGCCCTGGCCGCCGGGCTCGCCGCGACGCCGTTCGACGGCCTCTACACGAGCCCGCTTCGCCGCGCGCGCGACACGGCCGCGGCGTGCGGGACGCGCCTCGGCCTCGAGCCGGTGGCGCTTGACGAGCTGCGGGAGATCGGGCTGGGCAACTGGGAGGGTCTCACCCTCGAGACGGTAGAGGCGCGAGACGGGGAGCACTACCGGCGCTGGCTCGCGGCGCCGGTGGACCATCCGGCTCCCGGGCGGCGAGCCGATGCCGAGCCTCGCGAGCCGGGTGCGGGCCGCCCTCGAGCGACTCGTGCTCGGCGCATCCCGAGGGCCGCGTCCTCGTGGTCTCGCACGGGGGGTCATCTCGAGCGCCCTCTGCGGCTGGCTCGGCCGGCCGCTCAACGCGATCTGGTCCTTCCGGCTCGACAACGCGTCGATCACCCGCGTCGAGCTGCCGGCCGGCCGCTTGCTCGGGGTCAACGAGACCGCGCACCTCGCGGACGTGGCGCGCGAGACGATCGACGCCATGACCTCGCGGCTCCTGATCGTCCTGCTCGGCGGGATGGCGCTCCTCCTCTACGGGATGCAGCACACCGGCGACGGGCTTCAGCGGCTCGCGGGCGCTCCGCCTGCGCCAGGTGCTGACCCACCTGACGGCGAACCGGTTCACGGCTCTCCTGACCGGCGCGCGCGGCGACCGCGCTGATCCAGTCGTCGACCGCGACGACGATCATGGCGGTGATCGGCTTCGTCCAGGCCGGGCTCTCACCCTCTACCAGGCGATGGGCATCATCCTGGGCGCCGACATCGGGACGACCTTCACCGTGCAGCTGCTGGCGTTCCACATCTACGACTACGCGCTGCTGTTCGTCGGGATCGGGTTCGCGATGACCTTCCTCGGGAAGCGCCGGCTCCTGAAGGACCTGGGGCACGCCACCCTCGGATTCGGCCTGATCTTCCTCGGGCTGAAGCTGATGATCGAGGGGATGGAGCCGCTCAAGAACAGCGCGATCGTCGCTCAGGCGCTGCTCGCCTTCGCCGAGACGCCACTCCTCGGCGTCGCCGCCTCCGCGGCCTTCGCGGCCCTGGTCGCGTCCTCGGCCGCCACCATCGGCCTCGTGCTGGCGCTCGCGTCGCACGGGCTCCTCACCCTGCCGAGCGCGCTGCCGCTCGTCCTCGGCGCCAACATCGGCACCTGCGTGACGGCGCTCACGGCCTCGCTCGGCTCTGTCGACGGAGGCGCGCCGGGTCGCCGTGGCCCACATCGGCTTCAAGCTCCTCGGGGTGGCGATCGTGCTCCCCGTTCCTCGATCCCTTCGTGACGCTGGTGGCCGCCAGCTCGTCGGACCCCGCGCGCCAGATCGCCAACGCCCACACCTTCTTCAACGTGGCGATCTCCTCGTCTTCCTGCCCTTCCAGCCGCTCGCGGCGCGGGTGATCGTCGCCGCCGTGCCGGACCGGCCGGAGGCGGAGCAGCGGTTCGGCACGCGCTACCTGGACGCGCGATTCATGGACCAGCCGAGCCTGGCGATCGGCCAGGCCTCCCGCGAGGCGTCCCGGATGGCCGACATCGTCCAGGGATGCTGCGCGACACGGCCGGCGTGTTCCGGATCGGCAGCCAGGATCTCCTCGAGGAGGTGGTGCGGCGTGACGACCAGGTGGACTATCTCGAGCGCGAGGTCAAGCTCTACCTCACCCGGCTGGACCGCCAGCTGATGACCGAGGACCTCGCGCGCCGGGAAATCGCCCTCCTCGGATTCATCGGCAATCTCGAGAACATCTGGCGACATCATCGACAAGAACCTCGATGGAGCTCGCGCGCAAGAAGTTCTACCAGGGCCGCCGCTTCTCCGATTCCGGCGAGGCCGAGCTGATGGAGTTCCACGCCCTCGTCTCGAAGAACTTCGAGCGCGCGGTCGTCGCCTTCACGGCCAGCGACCGCACGCTGGCCCTTGAGGTTCTGGACCAGCGGCCGATCATCCGCCAGCGGGAGCGGGAGCTCCGGCAATCGCACATCGATCGGCTCCGGGCGGGCCTGACCGGAGTCGGTGGAGACCTCGCGAGATCCACCTGGACGTCCTCACGAACCTCAAACGCATCAGCTCGCACGTCACGGCGCTGGTGTATCCGCGATCGTCGAGCAGTGAGCCGGTCCGCGCGATCGACCGCCGGCGCGTCGGCGGCGCCCGGGGGGCCGCTCGGACGAGGACGGGGCGCGCGCGAGCGGCTGCGCATCCTCTACGTCGCGGCCGAGGTCGCGCCGTTCGCCAAGACCGGAGGGCTGGCCGACGTGGCGGGGCGCTGCCGCTGGCGCTCGCGCGGCTCGGCCACGACGTCCGGGTGGTGATGCCGCTCCACCGGGGCGTCGCCGCCGCGGCCGGCCCGCTCCGGGTCGCCGTGCCCCGGGTGACCGTGCCGATCGGCGACCGTACCGTCGAGGGTGCGCTCCTCGAGGGCCGGCTCGGGGGCAGGTGCCCGTCTATTTCGTGGCTCCAGGACGGGTACTACGATCGCCCGGCGCTCTACGGGGCGAGCGACGATCTGCGAGCGCTTCACCTTCTTCTGCCGGAGCATCCTCGGCGGCGCTGCCCGAGCTCGGGTGGCTCCCGCAGCTCGTCCACGCGAACGACTGGCAGGCGGGACTGCTCCCCGTGTACCTCGAGACGCTCTACCGCGACGCGCCGGCGTACGCGGACGTGGCGACCGTCTTCACGGTGCACAACCTCGCCTATCAGGGAGTGTTCTGGCATTACGATCTGCCGATGACGGGGCTCGGCTGGGACCTGTTCACGCCGGCCGGGGTCGAGTTCTACGGGCACCTGTCGCTGCTCAAGGGCGGCCTCGTGTTCGCCGACCTCCTGACGACAGTCAGCCCGACCTATGCCCGCGAGATCCAAAGCCCGGAGTTCGGCGAGCGCCTGGACGGCGTGCTCCGCGAGCGGAGCGCGGACCTCACCGGCATCCTGAACGGTCTCGACGTCCAGGCCTGGAACCCGGCCACCGACCCGGACATCCCGGAAGCGATACGATCGGGACGACGTCGGCGGCAAGGCCGCCTGCACCGGCGGCGCTCCGGGGCGAGATGGGGCTATCCGACTCCGGGCGCCGGACCCCGCTCGTGGGAGTGGTGAGCCGTCTGGCGGAGCAGAAGGGCTCGATCTGGTCGCGGGCGCGGTCCTCGCCATCCGGGCCGCGGGCGGCCAGTTGGTCGTCCTCGGGTCGGGGGAGGAGCACCTCGAGCGATTGCTCGGCGAGCTCGCCCGGGCGCACCCCGAGTCGGTCGCCGTGCACATCGGGTTCGACGAGCGCCTGGCCCGGCGGATCTACGCCGGCGCCGATCTCTTCCTCATGCCGTCCCGCTACGAGCCGTGCGGCCTCGGCCAGCTCATCGCCCTCCGCTACGGGACCGTGCCGGTCGTTCGCCGGACCGGCGGGCTGACCGACACCGTGCGGCCGTGGAACGATGGGACCGGGGCGGGGACCGGATTCTCTTCGACGAGCTGTCGGCTGACGCCTGCGGCGCGACGCTCGCACGCGCATTCGCCGCGCACGCGGACCCGGCGGCGTGGCGTCACCTGGTTGGAAACGCCATGGCGGCCGACTTCTCGTGGGACGCCTCGGCCGAGTCGTACGTCACCTGCTATCGGAGGGCCATCAAGAAGGCCCGGAGGCATGCATGAAGAAGATCGAGGCCATCATCAAGCCGTTCAAGCTCGATGACGTGAAGGAGGCGCTGACCGGAAATCGGCGTCATCGGCATGACGGTCATGGAGGTCCGCGGGTTCGGGCGCCAGAAGGGCACACCGAGCTCTACCGCGGCTCGGAGTACACGATCGACTTCCTGCCCAAGGTCAAGGTCGAGCTCACGTCGTCGCCGACTCGGTGGTGTCGAAGGTGGTGGAGACGATCATCGCCGCCGCCAAGACGGGCTCGATCGGGGACGGCAAGGTCTTCGTCCTGCCCGTGGAGGAAGCGGTGCGCATCCGAACGGGCGAACGGGGCGAAGACGCGATCTAGCCGGTCCACCGCGCGCGGCTCGCGCGAGGGAGGGGCAGGCGACGCGCGCGCCGCTCCCGGCGCCCCGGCTGCGCGAGCCCAGGGCCGCGGGAGGTGACGCCGTGCTGACCGAGCGCCCCGCCCGCGCGACGCTCCCGCCGGCCGCCGAGTTTCTCGATCCGGCCGTGCCCCGCCGGCCTGCCTGGCGGCGCTGGGGCGGCTGGGCTTCCTCGATCCGGCCGGCGCCCTCGGGAACCTCCGCCGGCTCGCGGAAACGCCGGAGCTGCGCGACCAGGTGGCGCCGCTCCTCCCGCGGCTCCTCCACCATCTCGGTGCCTCGCCCGACCCCGACATGGCGCTCAACAACCTGGAGCGCCTCGCCGCCGCGGCGCTCGATCGGCGCGGCTTCTACACCCTGCTCGCCGCCCACCCGGAGGCCATCCCGATCCTGACGACGCTCGCGGCGACGGAGCCAGTTCCTGGCCGACGCCCTGATCCGCTCGCCGCAGACGGTGCCCTGGCTCCTCGATCCGACCGTGATGCAGACCCGCTCCCGCGAGGCGATGCACGCGGAGGTGGCCGGCGCATGCCGCCCGTTCCGGACCGAGGAGGCGCGGCTCAACGCGCTCCGGCGGGTGAAGCGTCGCGAGTTCTGCCGGATCGGTCTCCGCGACCTGCTCGGCGACGCCGATCTCGTGACGACCACCCAGGAGCTGTCGGAGCTGGCGGATGCGTGCCTCGCTCAGGCCTCCGCGTTGGTGGAGCCGCAGCTCCACGCGCGGTACGGACGCCCGGGCCATGTCGCCGCGCGACGGCCAGCGGATGCCGACCGGTTTCGCGGTGATCGCGCTCGGCAAGCACGGGGGCGCCGAGCTCAACTACTCCTCGGACATCGACCTGTGCTTCGTGTACGAGGCCGAGGGCGAGACGGACGGGCCGGAGGTCGTCTCGAACCGCGCGTTCTTCGCGCGCGTGGCCGAGCAGCTGGTCGGAGCGCTCACCGCGATGACGGAGGAAGGCACCGTCTTCCGCGTCGACCTCCGGCTCCGACCAGAGGGCACCGGCGGACCGCTTGCGCTCCCGCTCGCCGCGTACCGCGCCTACCACCAGACGCGCGGTGCCCAGTGGGAGCGCCAGGCGCTCATCAAGGCGCGCGTGGCGACCGGGGACGAGCGGGTGGGGCAGGCCTTCCTCGACTTGGCGCGCGAGATCGTCTACCGCCCCGGCGTGGAGCGCGAGGCGCTCGGCGAGATCCGGGCGATGAAGAACCGGATCGACCGGCGCTCTCCGCGCGCGCGGGCAGCAGGAGCGCCACGTCAAGCTCGGCGTGGGGGAATCCGCGACATCGAGTTCCACATCCAGGCGCTCCAGCTTCTCTACGGTGGGCAGGATCCGTGGCTCCGCGAGCGGCAACAGCCTGCGGGCCCTCCACCGGCTCGCCGAGCGGGGGTACCTCTCCTGGGAGGAGTCGGGGCGGCTCGCGCACGCCTACATATTCCTCCGGACGATCGAGCATCGCCTCCAGCTCCTGCACGCGCTCCAGACGCACACGCTGCCGGCTGATCCGGACGAGCTCGCGAAGCTGGCGCGGCGTCTCGGGTACTCCGGCGACCGGGAGGCGGCGGCGCGCGCCTTCCTCGCCGACTACGACCGGACGCGCCAGACCGTCCGCGCCGCGTTCGAGGGGTTCTTCGACGCGGCGGCGCGGACAGTGTCGGAGGCGCCGCCGTGGGAGGCGGCGGCCGTCGCCGGCGTCGGCTTCGCCGATCCGGAGCGGGCGCGGCAGAACCTGCGGCTTCTCTGGGACGGCCCGCGCTCGTGGCGGTCCCTGCCGCGGTGCGGAGCGCGCTCCACACGCTCCTCCCGCCACTCTGGACGCGCTCCGGACCGTGCCCGATCCGGACGCGGCGCTCGACGCGCTGGAGCGCTTCGTCGCCACCGCAGGCCCCCGAACCGCCTACCTTGCCCGGCTGGCTTCGACACCCGCGCTCCTCGGGGGTGTGCTCACGTTCTTCACGCGGTCCGAGCGGCTCGCGCAGACGCTGATTGCGCGGCCGGAGCTTCTCGATGCCCTCGGCCCGGTCGCGGGGGCGAGGCCACGGTCCGCCCAGCTTCTGTGCGCGGCCCTTCGCGACTTCGCGGTCCCGGGCGTGGACGCGGCGGACCGGCTCCGGCTCTTCAAACAACGGGAGGAGCTCGAGATCGCGTGGCGCGACCTCGTGCTCGACGAGCCGCCGGCCCGGGTGGCCTGGGCGCTCGGGGAGCTGGCCGAAGCGAGCGTCCGGATCGCCTGGGAGATGGCCGTGACGGAGGCCGAGGCGGCTCTGGGCGCGCCCCTGATCGCGGGGCAGCCGGTGCCGGCGCTGGTGGTCGGAATGGGCAAGCTTGGCGGCCGGGAGCTCGACTACGGGTCGGACCTCGATCTGGTCGTCCTCTACGGCGGCCGGAGCACGAGCGGCCCGGACGCCCACGTCTATTTCGACCGGGTCGTCGATCGCCTCTACACGACGCTGACCGCGATCACGCGCACGGGGCAGGTCTTCCGCGTCGATCTCCGGCTCCGCCAGGGGCAAGGCGACGGCCCTCGCCCACTCGCTGGAGACGCTCGACCGGTACCTCGCCGACGAGGCCGCCCTGTGGGAGCGCCAGGCCCTCGTGCGCGCCCGTCCGATCCTCGGCGACCCGAGGCTGGCGCGCCAGTTCATGGCGCTCCGGCGGGCACGCGTCTTCGGTCCCGGGCTCTCCGGAGGAAGAGCGCGGGGAGATCCGCCGCGTGCGGAGCGCGCATGGAGGTGGAGCTCGGGCGGGAGGGGCCCGGCCGCATCCACCTCAAGTTCGGCGCCGGCGGACTCGTGGACATCGAGTTCCTCGTCCAGGTGCTCCAGCTGACCCATGGCGCGCGCCACGGGGCGCTTCGGACGCCGTCGACCCGCTTGGCTCTCTCGCGCCTCGGCGCGCTCGGCTTCCTGCCCGAGGCCACCGCCCGCGGCCTCCTGGAGGCGCACGCGTTCCTGCGCCGGCTTCTCCGGTCGCTGCGGCTCGGCCAGGTGCGACCGCCCGACTGCCCTGCCGGCGACGGGGCACGTGCTGGCGCGGCTGGCGCGGGAGGCGGGTCTCGACAGCGGCCGGGCGCTCCTCGCGCGCCACCGCGAGGTGGCGGAGTTCGTGCGCGCGGAGTATTTTCGGGTCGTGGGGGCAACGGGGCCGTGCCGAGGAAGGCGTGAGCGCGCCCGAGCGCTTCTACCTCGTGGACGGCCCGTCCTATCTGTATCGCGCGTATCACGCGATCGGTCATCTGTCGACGTCCCGCGGCCTGCCCACGAACGCGACGCTCGGGATGACCATGATGCTCTGGAAGCTTCTGCGCGAGGACGGGCCGAGCTACATGGGCGTGGCCTGGGATGCGCCGGGCCCGACGCTCCGACACAAGCAGTTCGAGGCCTACAAGCTCCAGCGCCCCGGGATGCCGAAGGACCTGGTGGAGCAGATCCCGTGGGTCCGCCGGTCGCTGGAGGCCCTGAACCTCCCGCTGCTCGAGATGCCCGGATACGAAGCGGACGACATCCTGGCGACCGCCGCCGCTCGCTACACGACACCCCGATCGAGCTGGTGCTGGTGACGGCCGACAAGGATGCGCTCCAGCTCGTCGACCCGCGCGTCACCGTGCTCTCGGTCCTCGGCCGGACCGGCGAGCGCGTCCTCTACGACGCGGCGAAGGTCCAGGAGAAGTGGGGTGTCCCGCCGGAGCGCATCCCCGACATCCTCGCCCTCATGGGAGACTCCATCGACAACATCCCGGGAGTGCCCGGCGTCGGGGAGGTCACCGCCCGAAGCTCCTGCGGGAGTTCGGGAGCCTCGAGGCGCTCTACGCGAACCTCGCGGTCGTCACGGGCCCGAAGCTCCGCGAGGCGCTCGCGAAGAACCGCGACCAGGCGTTCTCTCTCCCGTCAGCTGGCCGTGCTCGAGGGGACGCTGCCGATCGAGTTCGACCTCGAGCGGTTCCGGATCCGCGAGCCGGAGTGGGAGCGCCTCCGGGCGCTGTGGACCGAGCTCGAGTTCACGACGCTGCTCAAGCAGGTCCCGGCCCGCGCGGTGACCTTGCCGGCCGAGACGGTGGCGGTCGTCGACCGGACGGGGTGGCGCGAGTTTCTCCAGCGCGCCGGGGACCGCATCGCGATCGAGCCTGTCGTGACGGGAGCCGCGCCCGACCTCGCGCTCCACGGCGTGGCCGCGTACGCGCCGGGGCGGGCGCGCCTATCGATCGGCTGGCCGGAGCTGCCGGCGGGCGTGACCTCGTCGGGCACGACACGAAGGCGCTGATCGGGTGGGCGCGCGGCGCCGGGGTAGCGCTCCCGGCGGGCCGCGTCGACGACACCGCGGTCGCGGCGCATCTCCTCAACTCGGGCCGGAGCGGGTACCCGCTCGATCAGTTGGTGGCGGAGACGGGGGCGCCGCCGTCCCGAGCGCGCTCGAGACGCTCCTCGCCGGAGCCGCGGTGGACGACGCCGATCCGGCGCACCTGGCGGCGTGGACGGGCGCCCGGGCCGAGGGCGTCTGGCGGCTGGCGGCAGCCCAGACGGCGCTCCTCGGCGAGCAGGACCTCGCCCGGCTCTACGAGACGCTCGAGGTGCCGCTCGTCCCCATCCTGGCCGACATGGAGCAGGTCGGGATCGGGGCCGATCCCGAGCGGCTCGGGCAGCTCGCCAGGGAGCTCGACACGCAGCTCGACACCCTCCTCCGGGAGATCCACCACCTCGCGGGCGAGGCGGTCAATCCGAACTCCCCGAAGCAGCTCGCCGTCGTGCTCTTCGAGGAGCTGAAGCTTCCCCGCTCAAGCGCACGAAGACCGGCTACTCGACCGACGTCGACGTGCTGGAGGAGCTGGCGCTCGGCCACGCGCTCCCGGGAAAGATCCTGGAGTACCGGCGGCTCTCGAAGCTCAAGGGCACGTACGCGGACGCGCTGCCGGCCCTCATTCATTCGCGCACGGGCCGCATCCACACCTCGTTCAACCAGCTCGTGGCGGCCAACGGGGCGGCTGTCGTCGTCGAATCCGAATCTCCAGAACATCCCGATCCGGACCGAGCTCGGGCCGGCGCATCCGCCAGGCGTTCGTCCCGGAGGATGGATGGCGGTTCGTGGCCGCGGACTACTCGCAGATCGAGCTGCGGATCCTGGCGCACTTCACGGAGGAGCCGGCCCTGGTCGAGGCGTTCCAGCGGGGCGAGGACATCCACACGCGAACCGCCGCGCAGATCATGGGCGTGGCGGCCGACGGTCACGGCCGAGATGCGGCGTCTCGCCAAGGTGGTCAACTTCGGGATTCTCTACGGCCTGTCGGGATTCGGTCTCTCCCAGGCGGTGTCGATCGGGCGGGCCGAGGCCCAGCGCTTCATCGACGACTACTTCGCGACGCACCCGCGCGTGCGCGCCTACATCGACCGCGTCGTGGCCGAGGGTCGGGCCCAGGGTACGTCACGACCCTCCTCGGGCGGCGCCGCTACCTGCCCGAAGCTCGGCGCGCGGAACCCCGTGGCCCGCAACGCCGCCGAGCGGATGGCCGCGAACGCGCCGATCAGGGGACGGCATCCGGACATCATCAAGCTCGCGATGCCGCGGCTCGCGGAGGCACTCGCCGAGGCAGGGCTCCGGAGCCGGATGGTGCTTCAGGTTCACGACGAGCTCCTCCTCGAGGTGCCGGCGGCCGAGGTCCCGGCCGTGCTGGAGCTCCTGCCCCAGGTGATGGAGGGCGTCGTGACGCTGGTCCGTCCCGCTTCGAGTCGACGTCAAGGAGGGCCGCGACTGGGCGGAGGTCTAGGCACGGCCGAGGCCAGGGCGATGAGACCTGGTCCGTCGCCGAAGCATGGTAGGTCGTGAGGTTCTTGGGGAGAACGCGATGCCTGACTTCCGCTACGTGCATCTGCGACGTGTTCACCGACCGCCCTCTCGAGGGGAATCGCGCTTCGCCGTCTTCACGGATGCGCGCGCGATGCCCGGACGCCCTGCTCCAGCCGCTCGCGCGCGAGATGCATCTCTCGGAGACGCGTGTTCTGCTACCCGGCCCGAGGCCCCGGGCACGTGCGCATCCGGATCTTCACGCCGGAGCACGAGCTCCCGTTCGCGGGGCACCCGGTCCTGGGCGCGGCCTTCGTCCTGGCGGCGCCGCTCCAGCTGCCGGAGATCGTCCTCGAGACGGGCGCCGGGCCCGTGCCCGTCCGGATCGAGCGGGACGGCCCGCGGATCGTTTTCGGCCGGATGACGCAGCCCGTGCCGCGCATCGAGGCCGTCGCGGACCCGAGTGCGCTGTTCCGGGCGCTCGGAGTCACTCGGGCGGAGCTTCCCGTGGAGCTCTACGACAACGGCCCGCGCCACGTCTCCGTGGCCCTCGGGAGCGAGGCGGAAGTGGCCGCCCCTCGAGCCGGACTTCCAGGCCCTGGCCCGGCTCTACCCGCGCGGACGACGAACTGCTTCGCCGGCGCCGGCCGCCGCTGGAAGACGCGGGCCTTCGCCCCGGCGCCGGCGTGTCGGAGGACCCCGCCACCGGCTCGGCCGCGGGCCCGCTCGCTTGCCACCTGGCACGCCACGGGCGGATCCCTTCGGCGAGGAGATCGAGATCCGTCAGGGCGCCGAGATAGCCCGGCCGAGCGTCCTCTTCGCGCCGTGTCGACGGCACCGCGGCGGCGATCGAGCGGGTCGAGGTGGGCGGTTCCGCGGTGACCGTCGCGCGCGGCGAGTTCCGGCTGCCGAGCTGAGCGTGGACGTCAGCCCGCGACCGGGACCGGCGCGCGCGTTCCTGCTCGTAGGCCTCACCGGCGGGATCGCGTCGGGCAAGTGCTCGGTGAGCCGGCAGCTCGTGGAGCTGGGGTGTCGGCTGATCGACGCCGACGTGCTCGCCCGCGAGGTCGTCGTGCCGGGGGCGCCGGCCTGGCGCACCATCGTCGAGGAGTTCGGCCGCGACGTGGCGGGCCCGGATGGCCAGCTCGACCGGAAGCGTCTCGGGGCGCTCGTCTTCGCCGATCCTGCCCGCCGCAAGGTCCTCGAGGGGATCACACATCCCGCGATCGTGGCCCGGCGGCAGGCCATCCTCGATGGATGGGCGGCCGAGGGCTTCGACGGCGTGGTCGTGCTCGACATCCCGCTGCTCATCGAGGTCGGTGGCGCGGGCGAGGTGGACCGCGTGGTGGTCGTGTACGCGGCGCCCGACGCGCAGCTCGAGCGACTGATGGCCCGGGACGGCTTCGTCCGCGCCGAGGCGGAGCGGCGCGTCGCGAGCCAGATGTCCCTCGCCGAGAAGGTGCGGCGCGCCGACTTCGTCGTCGACAACTCCGGCGAGTCCGAGGAGACGCGGGCGCAGGTCCGCGCCGTCCACGCCGCCCTGCTCGCGGAGCACCGCGCCCGGCGCGCCGCGGCCGGGTCCCCGTCGTGAGCCGGCTGGGCGGGTCGCGGACGCCACGGGCGACGGCCGCCGCCGGCGGGCTCGGGCAGCACTTTCTCGCCGACTCGGGCGTGGCGGCGCGCATCGTCGGAAGCCGTGGGCGCGACCTCCGATGACGTCGTGTGCGAGATCGGCGCCGGGCCGGGCACCTTGACGTGGGCGCTCGCCGCGCGCGCGGGGCGGCTGGTGTCGCTGGAGATCGATCCGGCGCTCCAGGCCCGGCTCGCCGAGGCTGCGCGGACGTGGCCGGACGCTGCCCGCGTCGAGATCAGGCTGGCGGACGCGCGGAGCTTCGCCTACGAGGAGCTTCGCGCCCTCCGTCCCGCACCGGCTGGCCGGGTGCTCGTCGTCGGGAACCTCCCGTACAGTGTGTCCAAGCCGATCCTCGCGCGACTGTTCAGCCGCGCGCGCGGCGCTCGACACCGCGGTCCTGATGCTCCAGCGCGAGGTGGCGGAACGCATCACCGCGAGGCCGGGGGCCGCGAGTACGGCGCGCCTCGATCTTCTGGCAGCGCTGGGCCGATGTGACGCCGCTCGAGGTCGTGCCGCCCGGCGCGTTCCGGCCACCGCCGGCCGTCGAGTCGGCCGTGATTCGGCCGGCTTCCGGACCGCGCCGAAGGTCGTGGTCGCCGACGAGGACATGTTCGTGCAGGTGGTCCGCGCGGCCTTCGGCCAGCGGCGGAAGACGCTCGGAAACGCTCTCCGGGGCGGGGACTCGGCGCGCCGGACCGTCTGGCGGTCGCCCTGGCCGAGTCGGCGATCGACGCGGGGCGTCGGGCCGAGACGCTCTCGCTGGAGGAGTTTGCCCGGCTGGCCGACGCGCTCGGTCGGCTCCCGACCGCGTGACGTACGTGGTGCGGGTGATCCGACATCCCAGTGAGACGTGGCGGACGGAGCTGGCGATGGTCCGGGTGTGCGCCGCCGTCGGCCGGCGGGACGACGCGGCCGCCATGCTCGCCACTGCACGGCAGAGCCTCGATCGCGTGGGGGCCGCTGTCCACGACGGGCGCTTGCAGGCGGGGCTCCGCGGCCTGCGGTTGCCTCGGGCCTTCGAGACCTGGCCGCCAGACTGACCTGGGCGAGCGCGGTCTTCCGCCGTTGGATCCCCCGGGTCACCGGGGCGACGGAAGACTCGGGCCGAGGGGGCCGTTCGGGGCGTGGGGTTGACGCGCGCCCGCCTCGCCGGGGCCGCTGAGGGCCCGTCGGATCACGACGAGAGTGCCGGATCTCGCTCCCGCCTGGCCTCACCAGGCCGGTTTTGGGGTCTCCGGAGGGCTGCGTGATACCCTAGCCCGCAAGTATGACCGACCGCGTCATCCCGGCCCGTGCTCCGGCCGGGGCTCCCGGCGACCCTGCGATCGAGCCCAGCGTTCGCATCCTCCCGCTCGGCGGCCTCGGCGAGATCGGCCTCAACATGATGCTGCTCGAGGCGGGCGAGGACCTCCTCGGCCGTCGACTGCGGGCTCATGTTCCCCGACGACGAGATGCCGGGGATCGACTACGTCATTCCGGATTTCTCGCCTCTCCTCGCCCGGCGCGAGCAGGTGCGCGGGGTGATCCTCACGCATGCCCACGAGGATCACATCGGGGCGCTGCCGTACCTCCTGCGCGAGCTCGACGTCCCGGTCTACGGGCCCCGCATGGCCCTGGCCCTGGCCGGCGAGCGCCTGCGCGAGCATGGACTCCAGGACCGGGCGCGGCTCGTGCCGGTCGAGCCCCGACGGGTCTTCGACGTCGGCGGCTTTCGCGTGGAGCCGCTCCGGGTGACGCACTCGGTCGCGGACGGCCTCGGCTACGGGATCGAGACGCCGGTGGGCACGATCGTGCACACGGGCGACTTCAAGTTCGACCCGAACCCGATCGACGGCGAGCGCGCCGACTATCACCGGCCTCGCCGAGCTCGGGGAGCGGGGCGTCCTCTGCCTGATGGCCGACTCCACGAACGTCGACCGGCCGGGGACCACGCCTTCCGAGCACGAGGTCGGCCGGGCGCTGGCGGACCGCTTCCGCCGCGCGCGCGGCCGCGTGATCGTCGCGACCTTCGCCTCGCACGTGCACCGCATCCAGCAGATCCTCGACCTCGCCGTCACGTTCGGACGCAAGGTCGCGCTCCTCGGGCGGAGCATCGAGACCAGCGTGCGGCTCGCCGCGGAGCACGGATACCTGCGCGTTCCCGAGGGCGCGCTCCTGCCGCTCGACGAGCTGTCGGCGCTGCCGGCCCACCGCCAGGTGCTCGTCTCGACCGGGAGCCAGGGCGAGCCGAACTCGGCGCTGGCGCTCATGGGGGCTGGCGAGCACAAGTACGTGCGGGTCTCCGAGGGCGATCTCGTGATCCTCTCGGCCCGGATCATTCCTGGCCACGAGCGCACGGTCATGCGCGTGGTGAACCGGCTCCTCCGCCAGGGCGCCGAGGTTTTGTGGGACGGGGTCGCGTTCGTCCACGTCTCGGGCCACGCGTCCCAGGACGAGCTCCGGCTCATGCTGAACCTCGTGCGGCCGCGATTCTTCGTTCCGGTCCACGGCGAGTACCGGCATCTCCTGGCCCACAGCCGCCTGGCGCAGGACGTGGGCCTCCCGGCCGAGCACGTCTTCGTCGTCGAGGACGGGCAAGGGCTCGAGCTGACCAAGACCAGCGCGCGGGTGCTCGAGCGCGTGCCGCTGGCCCGCGTGCTCGTCGACGGGAAGGGCGTCGGCGACGTGGGGCCGGTCGTGCCCGGGACCGGGAGCTCCTGGCCGAGGACGGGATGGTCGTCGTCGCGGTGACCGTGGATCGCGCCTCCGGCGCGGTCGTCGCGGGGCCCGAGATCGTCTCGCGGGGCTGGGTCTACGAGCGCGAAGCCGAGGCCGTGCTGGAGGAGGCGCGCGCGGCGGTGCGCGACGCACTCGCCGAGCGGAACGACCCGCCGCTGGGGCGCGAAGCCCTCGGCGCCCTGCTGCGCGGCACGCTGCGCCGCTTCATCACGCAGCGGTACGACCGGAAGCCCGTCGTGCTCCCGCTGGTTCTGGAAATCTGATGGCGAAGGCCAAGGCCTCGGCCGAAGGTCGCCGCGCGGTGGCTCCGGGAAGCCCAGGGCGTCGTCGCCCTCGGGCTGGCGGCGTATCTCGGCGTCGCGCTCCTGTCCTACGATCCTGCCCTCCGCTGGGTCGATCAGGAGGCGCGGGTCGGAATCGTCGGGCTGTGGTTGGGATGGGCCCTCTTCACGACCGTCGGCTACGCCGCCTATCTCGTGCCCGTGGTGCTCATGGTGTGGGCCTTCGCGGCCTTCACGCGGCCGATTGCGATCGGGACGCTCTCGATCGTCGTCGGCGCGACTCTCGCGCTGCTGGCGGTCACGGGACTCCTGGCGCGGCTCTCGGGGCCCGCCAGCGGGGGTGGCTGCACCGGGGCGGGCTGGGTCGGGTGGGGGTCGCGGCCGTGCTCCGCCGCACCCTGGGCGATGTGGGCGGGCTGTTCCTGCTCCTCACCCTGATGGCGGTCGCAGGTCTCTGCATCACGCAGGCGTCCTACGCAGGCCTCTCGCGGACGCATGGTCGCGCGCCTCGCCGCCCTCGTGCGCTTCGATCGCGGGCCGGCGGCCGGCGGCCCGCGCCGCGGCGCCCGCGCGCGCCGGCCGCGCCAGTCGTGGTCGAGCCCCGCCCGGCGCCGCCGGCGCCCGCCATCGCGCTGCCTCCCGAGGTGGCCCGGTCGGCACCGGCGGAGCGATCCGCCGAGCGCGCCCGCGCGCGGGGTGAGGAGCGGCCGCGGCCGGCCGCGGAGCCCGGGGTCCGGGCGAAGAGCGGCCCCGTCCGGCGGACAGCCGCCGCGGGAAGCAGGAGATCTTCGGGTTCGCGCAGCCGGGCGCGACGTTCCAACTGCCCTCCGTGTCGCTCCTGAAGGCGCCGGCGGCCGGAGAGCGCCGGCCGCGCGGAGAGCGAGGAGGAGCTGCGCCAGAACGCCGAGCACCTCCGGAAGCGGCTCGAGGACTTCCGGGGTCAAGGGACACATCGCGCGGATCAACCCGGGTCCCGTGATCACGGGTACGAGTTCGAGCCCGGGCCCGGGATCAAGGTGAACCAGGTGGTGAACCTCGCCGACGACCTGGCGCTCGCGATGAAGGCCGGCGCGGTCCGTGTCTTCGGGCCGGTGCCCGGCGCGCGGGAGCGTCGCCATCGAGGTGCCGAACCCCGAGCCGTCCACCGTGTCCCTCCGCGAGATCTTCCTCTCGAAGGAGTTCAGAGGAGTCGAAGGCCCCGCTCGCCCTCGCCCTCGGGCGTGACGCGATCGGCCAGCCGGCCGTCGCGGACCTCGCGTCGATGCCGCACCTGCTCGTCGCCGGGGCGACCGGGGCCGGGCAAGTCGGCCGGGCTCAACGCGATGATCTGCTCGATCCTCTTCCGCCGCACCCCCGCCGAGGCGCGCCTCCTCATGATCGACCCGAAGCGCCTGGAGCTCCGGCATGTACGACGGCATCCCGCACCTCCTGGCGCCGGTGGTGACCGACGCGAAGGAGGCGGCCTCCCGTCTCCGGTGGATCGTGCGGCCGGATGGACGACCGCTACAAGCTCCTCGCGGAGAAGTCGGTCCGGAACATCGAGGGATACAACCAGGCGGTCGAGCCGGCCGAGCGCCTGCCGTACTGGATCATCATCGTGGACGAGCTGGCCGACCTGATGATGGTCTCGGCCGGCGAAGTCGAGACCTCGCTCGCGCGGCTGGCGCAGATCGCCCGCGCGGTGGGCATCCACCTGATCATCGCCACGCAGCGACCCTCGGTCGACGTGATCACCGGCCTCATCAAGGCCAACTTCCCGGCTCGGATCGCCTTCCCAGGCGGCGTCCAAGGTGGACTCGCGCACGATCCTCGACCAGAACGGCGCCGAGCAGCTCGATCGGCCGGGCGACATGCTCTTCGTGCCCCCGGCCACCTCCCGCCCGGTCCGGATCCACGGGGCGTGGGTCTCGGAGGCGGAGGTCCGCGACGTCGTCCGCTTCCTCAAGGAGCAGGGCCAGGCCGTCTTCGAGGAAGGCCTGGTCAAGCCGATCCAGCGACGAGCGGGCGCGGCAACGGCGGCGGCGGCGACGACGACCGCGACGACATCTACTGGCGCGCCGTCGAGCTGATCGTGAGCCAGAAGCAGGCGTCGATCAGCTTCATCCAGCGCCGGATGGGACTCGGCTACCCGAAGGCCGCGCGCTTCATCGACCTGATGGAGCAGGATCGCATCATCGGGCCCGGGGACGGGGCCAAGCCGCGACAGATCCTGGTCGGGCCCGAGTACCTGCTTCGCCGCTCGGACTCCTAGTAACCGGAGCGTACCAATACCACACGACGGGGCCCCTCGGCGCCGAGCGCACGACCAGTGGTGTCGCTCGTCGGATGCCCGAGCAGTGACACCCCGGCGGGCGCTCCAGTGGTTGACAGTGCCGGGGCCGGTCGGGCATCGTATGGATCGCGATGAAGCTCAGTGAGTTTCTGCGGCAGAGCACGCGCCCGCAAGCGTTCGGCACGCTGACGGACGGTGATCGCGCGTGCGCCGTCGCGCAGATGTTCGAGGGAAGCCTTCGGCGTCCCCACCCAGCGCGTGGGCGTCAGACGCGAGAGCCAGCTCCCTGCGCTGGGTGATCCAGACCTACCGCATCCAGATCCCGACCGGCAGGAGTGGTGCCGGAAGTGCGAGATCCCCTTCCAGCTCCCCGACGGACTCTCCGGCTACCTCATCCATCTGAACGACGTCCACCCTCGCGTCGAAGGCCGTCATCGTGGAGGCCCTCGAGGAGCTCGGACTGCTAGGACCGACGCCGGCCGTGGCCGGCGTCGTCCCCGGCTCGGATGCGTACGCGACTTCCTGGTTTCCGTCTGATCCGTGGCGCTCGGTTTGCTGGCGCTGGCGCCCCTCGGCGCGGTCGGCCGCGCCGACCCTGGACGAGGCCCTGAACGCGCTCGAACAAGCCCAGCGGCGCGTGGCGGACCTCAGGGCACCGTTCCGGCAGTTGGCGCACAACAAGGCGCTCAACCAGACGACATCGAGGCCCGCGGCACGCTCTACCTTGAAGAAGCCGGGGCGCCTCGCTGGGAGTACCAGACGCCCACGCCCCAGGAGATCGTTTCCGACGGCGCGCGGCTCTGGATCTACACGCCGGAGCTCAAGCAGGTGAACGTGAGCGCGGCCCCGGCGGTCCTCGCCGGACCCGCCGGGAGCTTCCTCCAGGGGCTCGGGCAGGTGCGGGAGCATTTCGACGCGCGCGTTCCTCAACCCGACCCAGCCGACCGACGCCGAGGGCCTCGTCGTCCTGGACCTGACGCCGAAGCGGCCGCAGCCCCTGATGACGCGCCTGATCGCCTCGGTCGATCCCCAAGACGTGGCTCGTGCGCCAGGCGGTCGTCCACGACGAGCTCGGGGAACACCGTGACCGTGCGCTTCGGCGACACGGCGGTGAACTCCGAGCTGTCCGACGCGCTGTTCGTCTTCGTGCCCCCACCGGGCGTCGCGGTCGTCCAGCACTGACCCGGAGGCGACCGACCGATGGCCAAGGGCTGAGAACTCCTTCGACGTCGCGTGCAAGGTCGACCCGCAGGCGGTCACCGACGCGGTGCACCAGGCGACCCGCGAGATCCAGACGCGCTACGACCTCAAGCAGACCAAGACGGAGCTCGGGCTGGAGAAGGACGGGATCACCGTCCACACGGACAACGACTACGCCCTGAAGCAGGTCCTCGACGTCCTCCAGTCGAAGCTCCACCGCCGGGGGTGCCGCTCGAAGGCGCTCACCTACGGGAAGGTCGAGCCCGCCGCGAGCGGCACCGTGCGGCAGCGGATCGAGGTCCAGCAGGGCATCCCGATGGAGAAGGCGAAGGAGATCGTGCGCCTGCATCAAGGACACGAAACTCAAGGTGCAGGCCCAGATCCAGGAGGACCACGTCCGCGTGTTCGGCAAGAACCGCGACGACCTCCAGGCGGTGATCAAGGTGCTCCGGGAGCAAGGACCTGGGTATCGAGATGCAGTTCACCAACTACCGCTCGGAGTAGGGCCCCGTACTGACGGCACATCCTTCCTGACCGGCCCGCGCGCCATCGCGGGAACCGGCAGGCACGATGCGCCCCGCGCTGATCGGAGTCCTACCGCAGGGAGCTCCGCCGCATCGCGCAGGCGTGATCGACGCCGGCCGGCTGGGCGCCGTGTCGGAGTCCACGGCGGGTGCCGGCGTGTACGGTCGGGCGCCGTTACGCGGGCAGGATCGAGCCCCATCCGCCGCTTCATCTCGTCGAGCTTCGGCCGGCGACCGCGCGGGCGCGGTGCGCCCGCGCGCGAGCAGGCGGTCGAGCTCGCGCGGGATCCTGCATGAGCGCCGCGTGCCGCTCCCGGATCGGCGCCAGCTCCGCGACGACGACGTCCGCGACCCTCGCTTCAGGTCTCCATACCCCCGGGCGCCGGCGAAGTCGGCCTCCACCGCCGGCGCGGGCTTGCCGGTGATGGCCTGGTAGATGCCCAGGAGGTTGTTCACGCCCGCCCGGGCCGGATCGTCCGAGAAGCGGATCTCCTTGCCCGAGTCCGTCACCGCCCGCGAGATGACCCGCCGGACCGCGTCCGGCTCGTCGAGGATCCGGATGGCATGCCCGTTCACGTGGGCGAAGCTCTTCGACATCTTGACCGTCGGGTCGTCCAGCCCCATGACGCGCGCCCCGGCGGCGGGGATGACGGCCGCCGGGATGACGAAGAGCTCGCCGTGGAGCCGGTTGAATCGCTCGGCGATGTCGCGCGCGAGCTCCACGTGCTGCTGCTGGTCCTCGCCGACCGGCACCTCGTCGGTGTCATAGAGGAGGATGTCCGCCGCCATCAGGACGGGATAGTCGAGCAGGCCCGCGCCCACGCGATTCCCGACGCGCGGCGCGGTCCTTGTACTGGGTCATGCGGTGCAGCCACCCGAGCGGCGTCACGCAGTTGAGGAGCCAGCACGCTTCCGCGTGGGCGCTGACGTGGCTCTGCACGAAGAGCGTGCACTGGCCGGGATCGAGGCCGGCCGCCAGCAGGACGGCGGCGAGCGAGCGGGTCTGTTGCTGGAGAGCCTCCGGAGTCCTGGGGGACCGTCAGCGAGTGCAGGTCGACGACGCAGAAGTAGTTCTCCTTGTCTCGCTGACCGGCCGCCCAGCGCTTGATCGCCCCCAGGTAGTTCCCGAGATGCACGTCTCCCGAGGGCTGGATGCCGCTGAAGACGCGCGGGGCGTCGCGCCGGGGTCCCGCCGCCTGCCGGGTTACCGGCGGCGCATCACTGGCCCTCGCCCGGCTGCCGCGCTGGGCCGGCGGCGCCCGCGGCGGGCGCCCTGGGCCCGAGCCGGTCGAGGAAGTTCCCGAGGAGCGCCTTCCCCGACGCGGTCAGGATCGACTCGGGGTGGAACTGCACGCCTTCCACGGGCAGCGCGCGGTGCCGGAGTCCCATGATCAGTCCATCCTCGCTCTCGGCGGAGATCTTCGAGGCACGCGGGCAGGTCCCTCGCGCCGCACCACGAGCGAGTGGTAGCGGGTCGCCTCGAGCGGGCTCGGCGAGGCCCGCGAACACTCCCCGGCCATCGTGGTGGATCAGGGCCGTCTTCCCGTGGACCGGCACAGGGGCGCGCTCGACGACGCCGCCGAAGACCTCGCCGATCGCCTGATGGCCGAGGCACACGCCGAGGATCGGGATGCGGTCCGCGCAGCGGCGAATCACCGGCACCGTGACGCCGGCCTCGGCTCGGCGTACCCGGGCCCGGCGACACGACGATGCCGGCCGGCGCTGAGCCGCTCGACCTCGTCCACCGTGATCGCGTCGTTCCGGTAGACCTCGAGCTCGGCCCCGAGCTCGCCGAGGTACTGCACCAGGTTGTAGGTGAAGGAGTCGTAGTTGTCGATCATCAGCAACATCAGGGCCTCCCTCCGGTGCGGCCTGCTCGCTCGATCGCGGCCATGAGCGCCCGCGCCTTGGCGACGCATTCCTCCTGCTCCCGCTCCGGCACCGAATCGTAGACGACGCCCGCGCCGGCCTGGACGTAGGCCATGCCGCCCCGCACGAGCACCGTGCGGATCGTGATGGCCGTGTTGAGGGAGCCGTCGAGGCCGAAGTACCCGACGCAGCCCGCGTACGGCCCCGGGCCACAGGCTCCAGTGCGTCGATGATCTCCATCGCGCGCACCTTCGGCGCCCCGCTGACGGTGCCGTGCGGGAAGACCGCCTGTAGCACCTCCCACGCGCGACCGGCCCGGGGCGAGCGCGCCCTCGACGTGCGAGACGAGGTGCATCACGTGCGAGTAGCGCTCGATGGTCAGGAGCTCGCTCACCCGGACCGAGCCGTACCGGGCGACGCGCCCCACGTCGTTGCGCGTGAGGTCCACGAGCATGACGTGCTCCGCGCGCTCCTTGGGATCGGCGAGGAGCTCGCGGGCATGCGTCTCGTCCTCGTCCCGGTTGCGGCCGCGCGGACGGGTTCCCGCGAGCGGGCGCATCTCGATCCGGCCGTCCTCCTCCCGGACGAGCCGTTCGGGGACGAGCCCACGAGCGTCGCGCCGTCGCCCGGCATCGAGGAGGAACATGTACGGGGAGGGATTCACGACGCGCAGGGCGCGGTAGATGGCCAGAGGGTCGAGCCCCGGCACCGGGGTGGCGAACCGCTGCGAGAGGATGACCTGGTAGATGTCACCGGCCCGGATGTGCCCTGGGCACGCTCGACGGCCGCGCAGTAGGCCTCCGGCGTCCAGTTCGAGCGCGGCGCGAGGACGGTCGCCACCGCCGGAGGCTCGGCGGGCCGAGGGGCCCGGAGCCGCTCGAGCACCTGGTCGATCCGCTCGTGCGCGCGCGCTGGCGCAGCCTCCGCGCCGCCGTCCTCGTCGAGGAACGCGCTGGCGACGATCCGCATCGTGTGGCGGCGATGGTCGAAGGCGACGACGGTGTCCATGAGGGCCAGGCGGAAGACGGGCAGCCCGAGGTCGTCGGGCGGGCGATCCGGCAGGCCGCTCCCACAGGCGCACGGCGTCGTACGCGAGGTAGCCGAGGAAGCCGCCGGTGAACGGAGGCAGCTCGGGATCGCGCGCGGCGCGGTAGCGAGCCGAGATACCGCGCGAGGGTCTCGAGAGGCTGCCCACGCTCGATCACGGTCCCGTCGGGCCGGAGGACGCGCACCTCCTGAGCCGTCGCACTCGAGCACCAGCCGGGGATTCCCGCCGAGCGACCGAGAAGCGCGCGACCTGCTCCGGCCCCTCGACGCTCTCAGGAGGAAGCTCGACGGGAGGTCCCGGAGACGCAGATAGGCGGAGATCGGGGTCTCCAGATCCGCGAGGAGCCTCGCGACACGGGCAGGATGTTGGGCGCCCCTCCGCGCCCGACCCGGACGCCCGGGACCGAGGCCCGCATCGACTCGGTACGGCTCGACATCGACGGCTCTTTCGCTCGGGCCGGCGCGCCTCAGGCCTCAGGCCCTCGGGACGCAGCCGCCTCCTGAGTCCGACGCGACGGTCGCGGAAACCAAAAGAGCCGGGCTCGCGGGGACCGTCCCGCTCACCTCGGCTCTACCTCGCTTCGTTGCTGTCCGGTGATTGCTACGCGGGTCCAGATCCCTCCAGGTCAGAGGGGCGCCACCAGCACCACGACCACCGGCGCTGTCCGGCTCGAAGGGTGAGTCCGCCGCGTCGCATTGTGCCCAGCACCTTAGTCGGCACGACTCGGCATGTCAAGGGCACGCCCCGAGGGGCCTTCAGGGACGATCCACGTCTGGGGGCGCCGTGAGCACGTAGGCGCTGTGACGGCCCGGGGGCCGGCGGTGCCAGCCGGTCGCGACGTAGCCGCGGGCGAGATAGCGGCGAAACGCGCGGCGAGTCAGGCTGCGCCACTGCCAGGCCTCGTCGGCCGACCGGGCCCGCACCTCGAAGATATCCTCGGGGATCTCGACGAGCACCGTGTGCGCCGAGGGGAGCGCCCCGCTCTGGCGACCGGTTCTCGGCGGTGGGGTCACCGTGAGGGCGGTCGCCAGCGGGCCGTCATCGACGACTAGGTCCCGGGTGAGCGCCTCCTCGATTTGGGGATCGCTGAGTCGCCACTCCACGAGGAAGCGATCGGTGCCCAGACCGCGGTGCACGTCGCTGCCGGTGTCCTCCCCATACTGGTCGATCACGTACTCGATCGGCCGGGCGCCCAAGCGGCTGAGATTCAGGTGCGCGTTGGCGCTCACGAGGGGATCGTAGGTCCAGTACGCGACCTCGATGCCCGAGGCGCGGAGGATGGAGCGCTGGAACGTCTTGAGGCGGCGTCCGAGGCCGCGTCCCTGGGCGTCTTCCCGGACCGCGAGCATGTAGGACCAATGCGCCAGCCGGCCGTCCCGGACGCCATTGAAGCCGAACACGAAGCCCAGGAGCGCCTGGCTCGCGTCGAACGCGCCGGCGGCCACCCCACCTACCTTCTGGGCGCCCCTGAGCACGCCGGTGGGAACGCGCTCGGCGAAGCGCTCGCCCCACGTCCGATCTTGGGCGCGAGGCACTGGCGATAGTCCTCCGGCGTGTGCAACGGCCGGAGCACGACCGGGGCGGCGTCCGCGGGTTCGTGCCGCGCCGTCACGGGCCAGTGGCCATCCATCCCGCCCCCGCGCGAGCCTGTGGCACGGGCCGTCATGCGAGGCGGGCCGTCGTCGGGGCCGGACGTGACACGTGCAGGTGCAGGATCTTCCCAGAGCCGGTCACGAGCGGAGGCCGTCGCTCGACCCGCGTGGAACCCGGCCCCGCGCCGGGCGAGGCCCATGACTCGCTCCGGCCCATGGCCCGCGCCGAGCCCCGTCGAGAAACGTGGCGGAGACGTCGAGCGGATCGAGGGGGGCCGAGCGAGGGATGGACGAAGAGCCGGAGGCGAGGGCGCCCGTCCGCCTCCCTCATCCTCCACTTGAGCTGGTAGTCGGTCGCGGATCCGCCGAACCGGGCGGGCAGGCTCTCCTCGAGCACGCGGACGATGTCGGTATCCAGGAAGCTCATCCCGCCAGCCGTGAGCTTCTCGAAGCTCCGGATGCCGTGGAGATGGGCGCGCCAGCCGATCTCTCCGAGTAGGCAGCCGCACGCGCGAGTCGCGAGGCACGGCCTGGTCCCCCAACGAGACGTTGAGCATGGTGACGGGAGCGGACGGCCGCAGCGAAGAGACGAAGAGCGGGCGGGCAGCGGGCCCGGCCGGGCCGTCCGCCGGGGGCGGCTGGACCAGCGCGACGGCGTCGTGAAAGACGTGAACGTCGTCCGGCGCGGCGGGGGTGAGACAGCCGGAGGCGATCGGCCCGATCTCCATGCTGGCGTAGCGCGCCGCGATCGTGATGCCCGCTCGCTGGATGGTGGCGCGGCGGCTCGTGGTGACCGGCTCGCCGGTGCCGAGGGACGATGCGTGCCCGTGAGGTCGACTCCCGCCTCGAGGGCGGCCCGCGCAGAGCCGGACGGCGGAGCTCACGTACATCACGAGAAACGGACGGCGCCCGTCCGAAGGGTGTCCCTCAGCCACCGCACGATGGGGCCAGGTCTTCCAGCGGCACGTACTCCGGCCGCGGCATGCGCACGCCGCCGAGCGCGCTCGCCCAGCGCAGGAGCCGGGTGCTCCATCGGTAACAGGCCTCGAGGTCCGGGGACGTCGGATCGACCGGGAGAACCAGCGCGCGAGTGGCACGCCGGAGCCTGCATAGATGGACAGGATGCCCGCCACCGCCTCTCCACCGGGAATGCTCCATCGAGCGACGGCCGAGATCGGCGCCCCCGCGCCTCGAATTCGAAGCGGACGTTCACCCCCAGTCGCGTATGGCGCGGAGGTCGATCGCGACCGGTGTGCGGCGCCCGCGGCTGCCCGACAGTGCGCGCACGCTGCCCCGTGCCGTACCCTGCAGGGACGCCGGATCGACGCGGAAGCTCGTCGAGCCCCGGACGACCGGACACCGGTCCCTTGAACTCGTCGACCGTGAGGTACACACCACGCCGGAGGAGGCTCTCGAGGGCGCCCTCGATGCCGTCGTCGGCCACGAGCCGCCCGGGGTCCCCGCTCGCACCCCGCGGCCGCGAGCAGCGCCCGGTACGGGCTCGTCCGCCTGTCGGTAGATCCGGTCGGCGAGGGCCAGGAAGGCGGCCTGGCGCGTCTCGAACCGGTGCCGGAGGGTCGTCCGGGCCTCGGCCAGCGTCACGGGATGCCGGACGAACTGAGGCAGCCCCGGACGAGGCCCATGCCTGCAAGCGAGATCATCGCGTAGGGTCATAGACGGCGTACCTTCGCGCCTCGCGATGCCTTTGGGCCGGCGCGTGATCCCTCTTTGGAAGGTACCTCGAAGCGATCGGACACCGCCAGGGCGGTTAAGCGCGTCAGGGTACTGCCGGTAGGTTCGGCTCCACGATGCTGGGCCTTAGGGTGTGACTAAGAGGGGGGTCGCGGGAGATCCCGGCCTGTGGCATGGTAGGGCAGGATGGCGCAGACCGAGGGCCCCTCCCGTCATTCTGGGACGATGTCGAGCGCCCATTTTCCCTCCCTCAAGGGCGCGGTCTCCACCGCCTACTACTTCGACTGCGAGCGCTGGTTGTTCGAGACCTACCTGCGAAGCTGTCCGATCTGGCCGTCTTCAAGACCGACCTCTGGGACGAAGCGAAGAACACCGAGATCTCTGCGTATGGGCCGCCGATCACGGCGCGCGCCCCTATGGGCGTCGACGTGTCGATCGACATCGTGCGAGGCGGGCAAGGTGCTGGGGGCCACCGCCCGGGATTCGTGGTGGGGGACGCGCGATCCTCCGTGACGGCGGCGTGGACGCGGTCTACCTGATGGGACGATCGAGCACTTCGTGGAGTACGCCCCAGCGGTGCGGGAGATCTTCCGATTCTCACGCCCGGCGGCATCGCGATCAATCGGGGTTCCGAACAAGCTGGATCCGTTCCTCCGGCCGCTTATGGTGCACCTCATGAACGGCATGGACTCTACGGCTACAGGATGGAGAAGTCGTTCACCCCCGCGAGCTCAAGCGCCTGCTGGAATCGGCGGGCTTCCAGGTCACCGCGCAGACGGGCATCCTCTTCATCCCCGGGTGGTTCCGCATGTTGGATCTCTGGCTCCACCACCCGGCGCGGTCGGCCGCGGGTGCCGTGGGCCTGCCGGTCCGGCTGTTCAGCGTGGCTGCACCGGCAAGCGTCCCCGCCGTGCGCCGCCACGGCTACCTGACCGTCTGCGTGGGCGAAGCGGCCGTCCTGACGAGCTGGCGGCGAGGCGCGCTCTCCCGGAGACGAGCGCGCGCCGCCAGGGGCCGCGCAGGCCCAGTGCTATACTCGATCCCTGCCATGAAGCGTCCATCTCGTGAGCCTCGGCTGTCCCAAGAATCAGGGTCGACGGTGAGCTTGATGCTCGGCTTGTTCGCCCGGGACGGCGTGGCTCCGGTGGCTGAGCGCCGAGGCCGCCGACTGCGTCGTCGTCAACACGTGCGCCTTCATCGACCGGGCCAGGCAGGAGTCGATCGAGACCATCCTCGAGCTCGCTGCGTGGAACGGGCCGCGTGCCGGGCCGCCGCCTCGTCGTCACCGGCTGCCTGCCGCAGCGCCATGGCGCCGAGCTGCTCACTGAGATGCCCGAGATCGACGCGCTGGTGGGAACGGGGGAGCTGCCGCGGATCGTGGACGTGGTCCGCCGGCTGGACGCGCGCGACGCCTGCGGCGTCGGCCCCGCCCGGATACGTGTCGCGCGGATTCGCCGCGGGTACGCCTGGGCCGCGAGCCCTACGCCTACGTGAAGATCGCCGAGGGGTGCAACATGGGCTGCACCTTCTGCGCGATCCCGCTCATGCGCGGGCGGCACCGGAGCGCGCGCTGGCCGACGTGGTGGCCGAGGTTCAGGCGCTCGCCCGCGACGGCGTCCGAGGAAGTGGTGCTGGTCTCCCAGGACACCCTCGCGTGGGGGGGCAGGATCTGCCCGGCGGCCGTGGGCGGTCCGACTGGCGACCTGCTTCCGGCGCTCTCCGAGACGGCGATCCCGTGTTTCGCCAGTCTGTACCTCCATCCGGCGTGCACGGAGGATGGGCTTCGTCCGGAAGCTCGCGCGAGGCGCGCCCGTACATCGACATGCCGATCCAGCATGCCGACGACGGGATCCTCGCGCCATGCGGCGCGGCGGCGGCGCATGGCGAGATCGTCGCCACGCCTGCCGCGACGCCATCCCGGGCGCGACGCCCGACGACCGTGCTCGTCGGGTTCGGCGACCGACGCGGCGTTTCGAGACGCTGCTCGAGTTCCTCGACGACGACAGACGCTTCGACCGCGTGGGCAGCTTCGTCCACTCGGCCGAGGGACGGCGGTCCGCGCTGCCGGATGTGGTGCCGGCGGAGGTCGCCGAGGAGCGCGCGGCTTGCAGGAGACGGGATCGGCTCGCCTGGGAGCGCCAGAGCGCCCTGCTGGGCACCGTCCACGAGGTGTTGGTCGACGGCCCCAGCGAGGATCCGGCGCTCGCGTGGGAGGGCCGGACCGCCGCCCAGGCCCCGGAGTCGACGGGGTCGTGTACCTTCAGGATCTCGCGACCTCGCACCCGGCCGCCGCGCTCGCGTGAAGAGATGCTCGAGGTCGACGGCTACGATCTTGTCGGGACCGTCGCCGCTGGGCGACCCGCCAGCCTCAAGCCGCGGATCACAGCTGGCCCGCTGGATGCGCGACCGCCGGAGGACTCAGTACGCACCCTTCGCGCCCGGCACCGTCGCGAGCCTCCGGTGCGCTCTCGTCGTCTGGTGGTTCCGGCCGAGCGACCTCACCCTGCTCCGGGCTGACCGCGATCGTGTCCCGTCGCGGGGATCTGGGCGGCGGGCCGCGAGGGGGCGCGCCTCGGCGCGAGGATCCGAGCGATCGTCGTCGACGTGGTCGCCGGCATGCTGATCTCGTGCTACGGCAATGTCACGGACGCTGCCCCTGGAGTCCTCGGGCTCTTCCTCGCCTTCCGTGTGTTCGACGTCGTGAAACCGCTCGGCATCAACAAGCTGCAGGATCTGCCGGCGGGCTCGGCATCGTGGCGGATGACCTTCTGGCCGGTGTCTGGGCGTGAGCCTCCTCGGTCAGCTGCGCCGTCTCGTCTGACCCCGTGCTGACCGCCGGGCTGGTGACCATGTCACGCCGATCCCGCAGGGAACGGTCGCCGACGCGGCGTTGGCGGTCGAAGCCGGCTTCTCGAGGCGCGCGGGTGCCCGCTGCGTGCCCGCCGGATCGTGCCCGCCGAGGAAGAGGGCGCCGAGCGCGCGCTTCGCCAGGCGGCCGCCGAGAGGCGGCTACGTTCTCCGCGGTAGGGGGCGATGGCGCCGGGACGCTCCGACAAGCCCTCGCGCGGTGCCTCGGAAGCCGTCCTCGTGCTGAGCAACCGCGCCCCCTCGACTTCGTCGCGACGCCTACACCAGCGCGGGGCGCGGTTCCTGGGCGGGCGGAGCAGCTGGCGCTCGTGCCGCAGGGGGCGGTGGTTCTGGCGCCCCGGAGCCCGGGGGCCGGGCTGCTCGCGGAGCTGGGAGCGCCGTGGTCCTCGTGCTGCCGAGCCTCGCCGGACACCGCCGTGTCGCTGACTCGCGCGCTATCTCCTTCCGCGCCTGGCCGGGCGACCGCCGGGCCGCTCGTCCTGTGCGCGCGCAGCTCGCGCGCTCGTCGGGCTCGACGTGAGCGCCGCCGAGGCCGCAGCGCCAGGCGGCGCTCCGCGCGCGCCGAGGGCGATGAGCGGCCGCATGGTCGACTACGGAGAGGAGTGCTGGGCGCGTGTCCGGATGCGCGGAACTCGCCGGCGCGGGGCGATGCGGCGTTCGGCGAGCTCGAGCCCGCGCTGCGCGGAGCGTTCGGGACTGCACCCTGGTACGGCGTCGACGACGAACGCTCGAGGTCGTCGTGGGCGCCTCCCGCATGCGCGGCTTCACCGTCGCCCTCGCCGAGTCCTGCACCGGCGGGCTGGTGGGCCACCGGCTGACAGGTGGCCGGCAGCTCGTCGTACTTCGAGCGAGGGGGTTCGTCGTCTGCTCGAACGAGGCGAAGCACACACTCCTCGGCGTGGCAGAGTCGGTGCTGCGGGAGCACGGCGCCGTGTCGGCGCCCTGCGCGGAGCGCGCCATGGCTCGCCGGGCGCCTAGCGCGCGGCGACCGACGTCGGCGTCGCGGTCACCGCGGGATCGCCGGGCTGGCGCGGGACACGCCAGCCAAAGCCGGTCGGCACCGTGTTCGTCGCGCTGGCGGGATCGGCGGGGACCGTGGTCGAGACGTTACCGCTTCGACCGTGACCGGGAAGGCAACAAGGGCGCTCTCCGCCGTGCGCGCCCTGGACCTGCTCACGCCGGCGCTGTCTCGAGGCGAGCTGAGTCGGGTGACCCGCGCCGGCTGTCTCCTTCCTGCGTCAGGCGCCGTATGCGTGCGATGCCAGGCCGGGCGGGGACGCCCCGGTCGGATCGCGCGAATCCGCGTCGCCGGCACGCTTCGGCGTCGTGAGCATGCGGCCGGCGATGGCACCCGCCTTGTTGCTCCGGACGATGGGGCGTGAAGGGGTTGTGGACGCACCGATGAACGAAGCGGCACTCGGAGCTTCGTGGCCGTGCTCCTGCCGGATCGCGTGCGCGCGGGTCTCGCCGCGGTGAGTGCGGAGCTTCGGGGCCAGACGCGAGGGCTGGCCTGGGTCCCGCCGGACAATCTTCACCTCACCGTCCGGTTCCTGGGGAGATCGGCCCGTGGCGCTCGAGCGGGTGCGGGAAGCCGTGACGGCCCCGTCGCGGCCGCCGTCCCGCCGTTCACGGTCAGCCTGGGTGGGCTCGGGGGCTTTCCGGTGGGGCGCGCGCCCGCGTGCTGTGGGCCAGTGTCGTGGCAGGAGGCGAGAAGATCGAGGCGCTCTTCGGCGAGCTCGAGGCGGCGCTGGTGGCTCGAGGCATCCCGGGGAGAGCCGGGCCTTCCATCCCACACGTCACCCTCGCCCGGGCACGGGATCCGCGGGGAGCGCGCGAGCTCGTACGCGTGCTCGGCGCCGGGCCTGCCTTTGGCGAGGTCCGCGTGGAGGCGCTGCACCTCATGCGGTCCGAGCTCGGCCCGCGCGGCTTCGCTACAGTGCTCTGACGGCGGCGCCACTGGGCGGTCCGTTGGGGCGCGCAGGTGAAGCGACCCCAACGGGTGGTGTACTCATCTTCTGTTGACATGTTTGGCGGGGCTCTCTTAGAATGACGCTCGACATGGAGCAAGATCCGCGGCCAAGCCCGGCGACCCGGAAGTCGCGCGGGGACGAACGGAGGACGTGATGGCGGAGTCAGAGGCTGAGATCGAAGTCCAGAGATCCGAAGGCCGACAGGACCGCCGGCAAGCGCTCGAGCTGGCTCTCTGCCCAGATCCGAGCGCCAGTTCGGCGAGGGCGCCGTGATGAAGCTCGGCGCGTCGGGCGCGCTCGAGGACACGGCGGTCGTCCCGACCGGCGCGCTCACCATCGGCACGTGGCGCTCGGCATCGGCGGGATCCCGCGCGGGCGCGTGACGGAGATCTACGGGCCGGAGTCGTCCGGGAAGACCACGCTCGCCGCTCACGTGATCGCGGAGGCCCAGCGCGCGGGCGGCTACGCGGCGTTCGTCGACGCCGAGCACGCCCTCGACGCCGGCCTACGCCAAGCAAGCTCGGCGTGAACATCGACGATCTCCTGGTCTCCGCAGCCCGACACGGGCGAGCAGGCGCTCGAGATCACCGAGCATCTCGGTCCGCTCGGGCGCGATCGACGTCGATCGTGATCGACTCCGGTCGCGGCGCTCGTGCCGCAGGCCGAGATCGAGGGCGAGATGGGCGAGTCGCTGCACGGGCTCGCAGGCGCGGCTCATGATCGCAGGCCCTGCGCAAGCTCACCGGCGCGATCGCGCGCTCCGAACACTGCTCGTGATCTTCATCAATCAGATCCGCGAGAAGATCGGCGTCATGTTCGGCAGCCCCGAGACGACGACGGGCGGCGCGCGCTCAAGTTCTACGCGCTCGATTCGCCTCGGACATCCGCGCGGATGGACGCCCTCAAGCACGGGGACGGAGTCGGTCGGCGTCCGCACGCGAGGTCAAGGTGGTGAAGAACAAGCTCGCGGCGCCGTTCCGCGAGGCCGAGTTCGACGTGATGTACGGCGAAGGCATCTCCGCGCGGGCCGACGTGCTCGACCTCGCGGTGGTGCAGGGGATCGTCGAGGAAGAGCGGCACGTGGTTCTCGTACCGCGACCAGCAGAATCGAAGCCAGGGCCGGGACAACGCCCGGAAGTTCCTCAAGGAGAACCCGAAGATGCTGGCCGAGATGGAGACGGCGGTGCGCCACGCCGTCGGTCACTGAAACCCGTCGCGAGCGAGGCCTGACGGTCCGCCTGACTTCTCCCCTCGGGACCATTCCGGTGACCGCGTTCCGGCGAGCTTCGCCGGCGGGGCCCAGCCGGCGCTCGACACCCGTCGAGCGCGGACCGGTAACCCTCGGTCTGCTCGCCGGAAGCCCTGGACGCGCCAGGACCTCGCCAGCCGCCTTCGCCGCCGCGGCGCGCCGCCCGACGTGGCGGACAGCCGTGGTGGCCGAACTCGAGGCCCGCGGCTACGTGGACGATCGCCGCCTTCGCCGCCGCGTGGGCGGAGTCCCGGGCCCGGGCGCGTTCGCTCCGAGCGCCAGCGTCTCCGAGAGGAGCTGCGGGTCGCGGCGTGGCGCGCCCCCTCGTGGAAGCCGCGATCGACGGCGCGTTCGAGGATACGAGCGAGCTGGCCCGGGCGCAGCTTGCCGGCGTGCGGCGTCCTGGCGACCCTCCAGGACGCCACGCCCCACGAGCGAGGTCGCGCGCCGGCTTCATGACTATCTCCGTCGCCGCGGGTATCCTGGGGACGTCGTCCGGCAAGGTGCTCCGGACGCTCTGTCGCGACACCGCCCCAGGGGAGCGGTCGAGGCGTAGGGTGGGAGGAGCGGGGCGGGACCCCGCTCCCGGCCGGCCTGCATGACAGCGCCACCCGGGTGCGGTGTGCCTGGACGCGCGCCCCTCAACCATTCAGGAGGCGTTCATGACCCCCGCGGAACGGAAGAGCCTGATCGCGACGTACAAGGCGGGCTACGACGAGGTCGTTGCGGGCCCTGGCAGGGGATCGGCCCGGAGGAGCGGGACTGGCGCCCGGCCCCGGGAGAGTGGAGCGCGCGCGAGGTGGTGCATCATCTCGCCGACAGCGGGAGCGATCTCCGGTGTCCGGCTCCGGCGGCTCCTCATCGAGGACAACCCGGTTCTCAGGGCTACGACGGGGCCGAGTACGCCCGGCGACTTCCGCTATCAGGACCGCCCGTGGGAGCCCGCCCTCCGCGCTACGAGGCCGCCCGCGCGACCACGGTGCAGGCTCCTCGAGTCCATGACGGACGCGGACTGGCGCCGCACCGGCACGCCTCGGAGGCGGTCCGTACTCTACCGAGAAGTGGCTCCGCATCTGCGCGGACCACGGCATCGTTCACGCCGAGCAGATCCGGAAGAACCGGGCGGGCTGGGCCGCTCGCCGCGCTGACCGTCTCGGCCGCCCGCCCGCGGCGGGCCAGGTCCTCCGGGAACCACGCGTGACGAGCTCGGTCCGCCGCGCCGCGAGCGTGGCTCATGTGGGGGCATTCCCGCGTTCCTGTTTCTCTTCGCGTTCTTTCACCGCGCCGCGCCCAGGTGTTCGCCAGGAGCTGATGCAGGACTTCGGCGCGACAGGGCGCGATCATCGGCTTCCCTTTTCGGCCACCTACTTCTATGCTACGCCGGCCTGATGATTCCGGCCGGCGCGTTCTTCTGAACCGGCTTGGGCGTCCGGTGGGTGGTGGCCGCCGGCGGCATGGTGATGGGGGCGGGGACCTTTCTCATGGCGCTTGCGCCCGGCGCGGACCCTCCTGTTTGTCGCGGGCCGGTTTCTCGTGGAGTGCGGGCGCCTCACGTCATGTTTGTCCAGGGCGCTCAAGATCGCGACGGCGTGGTTTCCGATCCGCCTGCTTCGGCACGCTCTCCGCCGCGACGGCCGCGGCGGGAGTGCTGGGCGGGCTCGTGGGCGCATGATGTCGGTCGCGTGGCTCGCGACCAGTTCGGCTGGCGCAGGGCGCTGGCCGCGAGTCAGGATCGTCACGCTCGGCGGCGCCGGTCTCTGCCTGGCGCTCGTCCAGGACGAGACCTCCCGGGCATCGGGGCGCCGCGGCGCCGGTGGATGGGCGTCAGGTCCTCGCGGGGCTGGGGCGAGTGCTGGGCAATCCCCCACGTGGCCGCCGTTCCTCGCGTTCTTCTTCCTCTCCTCGGCGACGAACAACCTCTTCTTCTGGATCGTCCCCTGCCTCCGCGACATCTACGGCCTGGGCATGACGGACGCCGCGCTCTACCGGCGACCGCGATGTCTCCTGGCTCTCTAGTCGCGGGGCCGCTGACTCGGACTTCGTCTCCGACCGCGTGCTGCGGCGCCGGCGGCTGCCCTACACGGTCCCTGACGGCTGCCCAGTCCGTCGGCTGGCTGGCGTTCGTTGTCACGCTCGGCCGCCTGCCGCTATGGGGTCTCTACGCGCTCCTGTTCGGGATGGGGCTGGCGGGGCGGCGTTCGTGCTGACCTGGCCGCTCGGCCGCGAGGTCAACCCTCCCGAGCTCGCCGGTATCGCCGTGGCGGCCGTGAACCTCGGCGAGGTTCGTCGGGGCCGCGCTGACGCAGGGTTTTCTCGGCTCCTTGCTTGACGCCCGCTGGGCCGGCGAGACGGCCGGGGGCGCGCGCGTCTACCCGGTCGAGGCGTACCAGGCGAGCTTCGCTGCGTCCGCGGTGCTGATCCTCTGCGCGTGCCTGGTCTCGCTCTTCTTTTCGCGAGACGCGCGGCGAGAACGTCTACGCCGATCCGCGCCGCCGGCCGACGGCGGCTGAGGAGTTCCAGCGCCGCCTCGTTGGCGAGCGTGACGCGCGCGGCCTCGAGCTCCTTCATCCGGTCCGGCTCGACTCCGGGAAACGCGAGATCGAGGGAAGACAGCGCGTCGAGGATCGCCGAGACGACCACCAGGCGCGTGAACCACTTGTGGTCGGCGGGCATGACGTCACCAGGGCGCGTGCGGCGGGCTGGTGCGGCGGATCACCTCCTCGTAGAGCCGCCATGTACTCGTCCCAGTGGCGGCGCTCCTGGACGTCGGCGAGGAGAACTTCCAGTTCTTCCCGGGCTCGTCGAGGCCGATCGAGGAATCGCCTCCGCTGTTCCTCGCGGGACACGTGGAGGAAGAACTTCCGCACGACGACGCCATTCCGGCTTAAGTAGCGCTCGAATGCGTTGATGTCCTCGTAACGTTCGCGCCAGATGTGGCGCGTCACGAGCGCACGTCGGCAGGCGCTGCCGGGCGAGGATCTCCGGGTGCACGCGCACGACCAGCACCTCCTCGTAGTAGGACCGGTTGAAGATGCCGATCCGGCCCCGCTCGGGCAGCCGGTACGTTGTGCGCCACATGAAGTCGTGGTCGAGCTCCTCGGCCGGACGGCGCCTTGAAGGAGGATACCTGGCAGCCCTGCGGATTCACGCCCGACATCACGTGCTTGATCGTGCTGTCCTTGCCGGCGGCGTCCATCGCCTGGAAGATCAGGAGCAGCGCCCACCGGTCCTGGGCGTAGAGCTTCTCCCGAAGCTCCTCGAGGAGCCCGCTGCTGCGCGCGGAGGTGGGCCTGCGCCTTCGGCTTGGATTCGAAGTCCCCGGTGTCCCGGGGTCGATGGACGTCAGACGGAACCGTCGCGGATCCGTGACCTTGAAGGCCCCCGCCAGCTTGGCGGCGCGGCGCGGCCACTTCGTCATGGCACGATCTCCCCCTCCCCGGTCGGGCGCGGCCGCTGCGGCGCGCGCGGCCCCGGCACCCGGGGCCGGATCGCGGCCGATGGTATCATGTCAAACCTATGACCGGACACGAGCTCAGGGACAAGTTTCTCCGCTACTTCGAGCAGAAGGGCCGCACGATCGTCCGCTCGTCGCCGCTGGTCCCGGCCGAACGACCCGACCCTGCTCTTCACCAACGCGGGGATGGTCCAGTTCAAGGACGTCTTCCTCGGGCAGGAGAAGCGCGACTACGCTGCGCGCGACGCTCGCAGAAGTGCGTGCGCGCCGGCGGCAAGCACAACGACCTCGAGAACGTCGGGCGTCACCGCGCGCCACCACACGTTCTTCGAGATGCTGGGCAACTTCTCCTTCGGCGACTACTTCAAGAAGGACGCCATCGCCTTCGCCTGGGAGTTCCTCACGCGGGACCTCGGCCTCGCCCAAGGACCGCCTGACGCGTCACCGATCTTCAAGGGCGAGCGGCGTGCCCACGACGCGGAGGCCCACGAGCTCTGGCGGGCTACACGTCACCGCGGACCGCATCCTGCGAGCTGGGCGACGAAGGACAACTTCTGGGCCATGGGCGACACCGGCCCCTGCGGGCCCTGCTCGGAGATCCACTTCTACCAGGGCGACCACTTCCTGTGCGCGGAGGAGGCGGCCGGGCGCACGCTGCCTGGGCGTCGAGCCTGCGAGTGCGACCGGTGGCTCGAGATCTGGAACCTCGTGTTCATGCAGTTCGACCGCGACGCGTGCGGGCGACGCTCGATCCCGCTGCCCGCGGCCTGCGATCGACACCGGCATGGGCCTCGAGCGGATCGCCGCGGTCGTGCAGGGCAAGCTCTCGAACTTCGACACCGATCTCTTCCAGCCCCTCATCGCCGAGGTCGGGCGGCGGTGCGGGCAAAGCCTACGGCGCCGAGCGCAGGCCGACGACGTATCCATGCGGGTCATCGCCGACCACGCGCGCGCGACGGCGTTCCTCGATCTCCGATGGCGTGATGCCGTCGAACGAGTGGCCGCGGCTACGTCCTCCGACGAGATCATGCGCCGGGCGATGCGGCACGGCCGGCTGCTCGGTCTCGTGGAGCCGTTCCTCTGGCAGGTGACCGGCGCCCGTCACCGAGCTGATGGGCGGCGTCTTTCGGAGCTCTGTGGAGCAGCGGAGCCGCGTCGCCGAGCTGACGCGCCTCGAGGACGATTCTTTCTTCTCTTTAACCTGTATCTTTTATATCTCATGGTGGATATTGTGATGTCTTTGCTTCGTGTCTCTTTGTTCTTTCACTTGCTGTTTGTCTTGTATTTGTTCATTACTCTTCATGTGCACTCTTTCTTATTGTGACTATGGCTTATTATTACATACCTTTTCACTATTCATCACGATTCTTTACCTTCTCTTACTGTGATGTCACTCATGTTCTCATGTGCTTGTGTTTCTGTATCTGTGTTGCCTGTCTCTTCTTCTTCTTACGCCTTTATTGCCTTCTATTCTCTTATGCTTTATATATACCTGCTCCTACTGTTATATGTGGTGTACTGCGCGTGGTGTGTGTGCGTGGTACCTTACCTTCTTCTACCTTTTCACCTTATATGTCTGGCATGGTATATATTCTACTGTATACTGTCCATGCTTGCATGTTGCATGCTGGTGA